>Ga0154020_10000006_pt1 | contig 259076 bp, 220 predicted proteins | sample Klosneuvirus_201_FD_109709 | JGI IMG/M metagenome (GOLD analysis project Ga0154020, IMG submission 109709) | Active sludge microbial communities from wastewater, Klosterneuburg, Austria - Klosneuvirus_20160825_MG | ecosystem: Engineered > WWTP > Aerobic digester > Activated sludge | place... | reverse complement strand
TCCCATGGTGGTTTTCCCACTGGCGAGGCGTGGTACTCCCGGCGGCGTGGCCGAGAACTGGTTTGACTGCGAAGCCGTTTTAGAGCGCCCTGACACCCTTGGGAATGTACAGGGCGAGGCGTCGCCCGAGCCCGGGTCATCGCCGCGGGCCAGCGCGTTTGATGCACAATCATCACGCAGGCTCGCCAGACGGCTCGCCCTCCCCAGCGTTCATCATTCATTCGTTGCTTCAGTCCCATCTCAACGGGTGAACCTCCCCTTGATACGGCCACTGCTCTGGCGACGTCACAAGACCGTGCCTCACCGGGTTCTGCACCACGTAGTCCCATTTCTGCGCGTAGGACTCCTTCACGCGCAGCCTCCTGTCCCAATGGTCGGTCTGCCAGCGCCACGCCGGATTGCGGTGGGCCTTGCTCACCAGCGCCTTCCAATACCGCACCCACTGCTCAAGATCCCGGTCCTCCAAGGGCGCAGCAAACAGATGCACATGGTCTGGCATCACCACATAACGGCCCACCTGCCATGACCTGGCCTGTTCCCACGCAAGCCTGAGGTGCTGGTGGACCTCTGGACATGCCAGCCACGGCGTGCGCCCCTGCGTGCACACTGTAAGAAACACCAGCACCGGCGCGCCCTCCGGCACCACCTGGCCATGCCGCGGGTGTTTTCGTTCTTTCATTGCGGCCTGTTCAACCGCCCTCCGGGGGCGGTGCAACACGTGGCGTACGCATCCGGGTCCACAGCTTGTGCACCGCCAGCACCACCCCGCCCGCCGTCAGCCCCGCCACCCCGTTGAGCAGGCTGGACGCCACCGGCTGGAACCAACCCAACCCTGACGTCAGCGCGGCAATGCCCCGGTCCAACACCGGGATGCCGTGCATCAGGATCCCGCCGCCCACCAGGAACATGGCCACCGTCCCCACCACGCTCAGGCTCTTCATCAACCACGGCGCCGCACGCAAAATGGCGCCACCAAAAACCTTCTTCCACCGCGCGGCCTGCTTGCTCAGGTACAGGCCCGCGTCATCCAGCTTCACAATCCCCGCCACCACGCCGTACACGCCCACCGTCATCATCAACGAAATACCAATAAGCACCACCACCTGGCGCAAAAACGGTGCATCCGCCACCGTTCCCAGGGAAATCACCACAATCTCCGCCGAAAGGATGAAATCCGTGCGCACGGCACCCTTGATCTTTTCCTTCTCAAACGCGACCAGGTCCAGCTTGGGGTCCGCCACCGCCTCCACCAGCTCGGCGTGGTGTTCCGCCTCCTCCGCGTCACCGTGCAGCAGCGCGTGGACCACTTTTTCAGTCCCCTCATAACAAAGGTACACGCCACCCAGCATGAGCAACGGCGTCACGGCCCAGTGCGCCACCCCGCTGATGGCCAACGCACCCGGCACCAGGATGGCCTTGTTCCGAAGCGACCCCTTGGCCACCGCCCACACCACCGGCAGCTCACGGTCCGCGCTCACGCCGGTGACCTGCTGCGCGTTGAGCGCCAGGTCATCCCCCAGCACCCCGGCGGTCTTTTGCGCCGCCAGGGACGTCAGGTTGGCAACGTCATCCGCCGCGGCCACGCCCTGCCGCGCGGCCACCTTGGTCATGGCCGCCACGTCATCCAGCAACGTGGCAATGTCATCAAACAGGGCAAAAAAACTGGAAGCGGCCATGGGGTTCTTTCAGCGTGGACCTGAATGGCCAGCCGGTGCAACGGCGTTGGGGCACTGCACCTTTCTACATCCCGGCGTCCAACACCTTGAGCCGGGCCTGCTGCACCGCGCGCGCGTCCGGCTCGGCCACCACGTCACTGTGGCACACCGCCTTGCCGGCCCCGTCCACCACCACCGCCCTGGTCTTGTGGGCCAGCCGCAAAATCTCTTCCTGGCTCAGGTTCCCCCGCGCCTCCAGCACCGCGCGCTGTTCCGGCGTCAACGCGTCAGACTTCACCGCGTCCCCGCGCACAAACGCCGGGTCCTTGCCGCTGGCAAACGCCTGGATGTCCTTGGAGATGCGCACGCTGCACCAGTCATGGCCGCACATGGCGCAAAAATCCGTGTCCACGTCCAGGTCCTCATCATGCAGGGCGCGGGCATATTCCCCATCAAATGCCAGCTCAAACTGCGCCTTCCAGTTGAGCGCCGCGCGCGCGCGCGTGATGGCGTCATCCTGGTTGCGCGCGCCGGGAATCCCCAACGCCACATCCGCCGAATGTGCCGCAATCTTGTACGCCACGCAGCCCTGCTTGACGTCATCCTTGTGCGGCAATCCCACGTGCTCCTTGGGCGTCACGTAACAGAGCATGGACGCCCCGTGGTACGCGGCAAACGTGGCCCCAATGCAGCTGGTGATGTGGTCGTACCCGGGGAACATGTCCGTCACCAACGGGCCAAGCACATAAAACGGCGCGCCGTGGCACAACGTGCGTTGCGCTTTCATGTTGAATTCAATCTGGTCCAACGGGACGTGGCCCGGACCCTCCACCATCACCTGCACGCCCTTGCGCCAGGCGCGTTCGGTCAGCTCACCCAGCGTGCACAACTCGGCCAGCTGGGCGGCATCCGTGGCGTCTGCCAGGCCACCGGGACGCAGGCCGTCTCCAATGGAGAAGCTCACGTCATACTCGGCCATGACGTCACAAATGTCCTCCCACAGCGTGTACATGGGGTTCTGCTTGCCGTGGTGGATCATCCACTTGGCCAAAAGCGATCCTCCGCGGGACACAATCCCAATGAGCCGGTCTTTGACGTGGACAAGGTGCTCCTGCAGCACCCCGGCGTGGATGGTGAAGTAGTCCACCCCTTGCTGCGCCTGGTGCCGCAGCGTCTTCAAAATGGTCTCCTCATCCAACGTCTCAATCTTGCGGCCCACAATCATGGAATAGATGGGCACCGTTCCAATGGGCACGGTGGACGCGTTGATCATGGCCGCCCGCGTGGCATCCAGGTTCCCGCCGGTGGACAGGTCCATCACGGTGTCCGCGCCCCAACGCACCGCCCAGCGCAGCTTCTCCACCTCTTCATCCGTGGAGGAAGACACCGGAGATGCGCCCAGGTTGGCGTTGACCTTGGTGCGGCTGGCGCGGCCAATGGCCATGGGGTCCAGCGCCTTTTGGAGGTGGACCTTGTTGGCGGGGATGATGAGGCGGCCGGCCGCCACCTCGTCACGCACCTGCGCGGGGGTGAGGTGTCCTTCCCGTTGCGCCACACGTTCCATGGCGGGGGTGATGAGACCCAACCGCGCGTGTTCCAGCTGCGTGCGCGGGACAAAGCCCACCGGCGCCGCCCAACGGGAACCCTCCTTGCGCCAGTCCTTGGGCATGAAGTCCCAGGCGGTCTTCCCGGACGGTGGCGGCATGCCCGGGGTGTCCGGGCTGGAATACGCCAGCGGGCCACCCACGTTGGGCGGGTTGGCAAAGCTGCCCGGGGTGGTGGCGTTGGCGGTGTTGGAAGACGGGTTGGAGGCGCCGCGAAGCGGCAACGCAAAAGGCAGGCTCATAAGAGTGACGTCCTATCAACAGCAACCCCGCAGGCGTGGGGGGCGTGACGGTCCGCGTTCCCTACGCCGGCATGACCCGGATCAGGTTCTTCGGGTGCTTCTCAGCGGCGCGTGACCACCACGCGCCGCGCCCCGCGCGGACAAGGCCGTCCACCTAGCAAAGTGTGACCCGGGAGGGAACCATGGAGCGCCGACCCTGGTGTTCCCACAACGTCAGGGACATCTGGCCATGCGGTCCTGCACCAGTTCATTGCGCACGTTGATGGCAATGCGCTCCTCCAGACCCAGATCCAGCGCCTCCTGGTACGCGTCACGCGCGCGGCAATAATCATCCGCGCGGCCCAGCGCCTTGCCCAGGATTTCATGCGCGCGGGGATTTTTTGGCTCCATTCCCACGCCCATGGCCGCGTAATGCAGGGCTTTGTCCACCTGGCCCACCATCAACGCCAGGCGCGCTTCGTGTTCGGCGTCCTTGGCGGTCTTGATGCGGGGCTCCGGCGCCGGAATCAACAACGCGCCACGCGGTTGTTTCTGAGGCACCGCCGGGGCCGGTGCCACCACCAACGGCTGGCAGGCGGCCTCCAGGGCGGCCTGCGTCTTGTCCAGGCCCGTGTCCGGCGCTCCGCCCTGTTTGATGCGCAGCCGCTCCGGTGACGTCAACGCGGCACACGCATCCCCCTCCAACACCTGCAGCATGAACATCCCGCGGTCCGCCTCACCGTCCAGGGACAGCTTGGGAACGCGGGCAAATTGCGCGCGGGCTTGGGCCAGTTCCCCGCGCCGCAACGCGCGCCACCCCAGCGCCGAAGGATCCGTCTCACCACCCCGCGCCTCCGCCCCACGCGCCAGCAACTGTGCGGCCCCAAACCCGGCCACGCCGCCAAACAGCAACGCCATCAGGGCCAGCCATCCACCGCGCATCTCACCTCCCGCAATCAACCGTGCTGGCGCTGCTCATGGACTGCAATCCGTCCACACAATGAGGTCCGGGGACGGGCCACAGCCCGCCCCGGTGGCGTACCAACCTTCGCTGCGCGTCCCAATGGCGTCACACCGTGGCGTCACGCCGGTGCACTCCACGGTGCAATACGTGGCGGAGGTGCACGGGTTGACCCAGCCTTCGGCCGCGGTGCCCTCTTGCGCGCACCTGGGCTGGCAGCCGCCGGCGTCCTGCTGGCCAGCATCTGCGCCTGGGTGCGAAGACGTGGTTGACGTTGCTGCGGAGGATGACCCGGGCGCGGACGACGGGGAAGACGATGGCGACACCAACGATGACGACGACACCGACGCGCCGGCATCCTTGGACCCTGGACCCTCCGGTGGCGACGGAGTGGTGCACGCCAGGACCATCCCAAGCACACCCGCCATCACCACGTGCCTGCGCATCATCCCCACCTACGGCACCGCATCGGTTTCAAAACCCAGTCCCTGCTCTTCAATGGCCGCCTGCAGCTTTTTGAGCACCGCCGCCGTCCTGGGCGCCACCGTCCCCAGCCCCACCAGCCGAATGACGACGTCCTTCCCTTCGGCCCCCGGGTACAGCTCACCCATGCGCTCCTGCGCAAATCCCACGTAGTTGTTGAGCTTCTCCTGCAGCGCCAGCAGTTGTTTGTGGCCACCGTCCAACGGTGCGTCCAGTTCCAGGATGAGCCGGTAGAGGTCCGCCTGTTTGTCAAAGACCACCGCATCCACGGTGGTGGGCGAAGCCAGTCCAGCGCGGCGGGGTTTGTTGCGCATGTCCACCATCAAACACTCCAAGAGGCCACTGTGGCCGTCAGCCCGGCCCCTGCACCAGAATGGCATGGTAGGCCAGCACCACCAGCGTCCAACACCCCGCCACAAACCGTGGGCCATCACCGCCCACCCACGCCCCGCGCCACATCATCCCCAGCCCCGCCCACGCCAGGACGCTCACGGTGGCCAGATAGGTCCATCCCACCCACTCCCACTTGAACATTCCGCTGTGTTCCAGCGCCAGCGCCAGCATCACCACGCCCACGCAGGCCATGGCGCACCACGCGCCACGCCTGAACCAGGGGTCTGATGGAGGGTCTTGGTCCATGGGATCCGCCGCCAGGGTCCTTGAGGGGCCGTGCACGCGTCAACCCGGCAGGGCCACAACCGGCAATTGGGAGTTATCCCGGGGAGTGGGGTACCATGGTCCCGGCAAGGTGGTTCCCATGATCCTGACGGTGGTGCTCAGTTGCTGCTTGTGGACCGCGCCCGCCGCGGTGGATGCCACCGTGCCCGCAGCTACCCCGGTGTCCACGGTCCAACAACCGGCGGCGCCGTCCAGCGTGACGGCGTCCCACGCGCGTTTCCTGGCGTCCACGGCGGTGAAACTCTGGGGTGCCCTGGCGGCAAGCGCGCTGGCCCTCTCGGCGCTGCTGGCGGGTTCCACCGTGGCCATGTTGGCGTCTGCCGCGGGCCTGCACCTGGGCTATTCGGGGCCCACGGTGGGAACGGATGTTCTGTTGGGGCTGGCCGCACTGGGGGCCGTGGGAGCCGGCGTATCGCTGGCCGTGGGCCTGGGCGCTTCGGTGGTGGGCGGCTTGTGGTGGGTGGCAGACCTGCTGACGGATTGGTGAACCCCATCAAACCGGACACAACCGTCCATGATGGCATCCAGCACGCTGCGTGATGGCGGCGTCCGGCAATGGCACGTTGGCGGGCCCTGTGGCTGCGTCCTAGCTTCACGGGAATGTTGAACCTCACGCTGCTGCGGACCTTTGTGGTGCTGTGCCGGGAGCGCAGCTTCACCAAGACCGCACGCGTGTTGCACATGACGCAGTCCGGTGTGTCCGCGCACATCAAGAAACTGGAAGCCCATTTTGGCACCGCCCTGGTCACCGTGCGTGGCACACGTGGCGTGGAGCCCACCGAAGCCGGGCGCACACTCAAACTCCACGCCGCGCAACTGTTGGAGCGTGAAGGCAACCTCAAAGCGCTGGTCACCACCGACAGGGAAGACGTGGGCACCTGCCGCTTTGCCAGCCCAGGCGCCTTTGGTATGAAAATGTACAGCTTCTTGCTCGCGCTCAACGTGGAACACCGCGGGTTGTCCATCCACTACACCTACGCTCCAAACCCCCGCGCTCTCCAGATGTTGCGGGATGATGAGGTGGACGTGGCGTTTGTCACCGCGCCTCCCAATGACCCCACCCTGCACACGCGCGTGGTGGACCAGGAACGTCTCATGCTGGTGGTGCCGGCTTCACTGCGCCGTGTGGATTTTTTGACTTTGCTGTCCCTGGGCTTTGTGAACCACCCTGACGGGTTCCACCATGCCGGCCGCCTGCTGGCGCGCAATTTCCCGGAATCATTCACCAGCATGGAAGCCTTCCCGGTGCGCGCCTTCAACAACCAGATCACGCGCATCCTTGAACCGGTGGCGTTGGGCCTGGGCTTCACGGCGCTGCCGGAGTTTGCCTGCCGCGCGTACGTGGACCAGCAGTCCATTGTCCTTGTGGACCTGCCCAATCCGGTGGTGGACCCCGTGTCCTGGGTGGAGCGCCGCGGCGCCGTGTTGCCCGCGCGTTTCCACATGATTCAGGCCGCCATGGTGGCCCCGTCCCACCCAGCCGGGACGTTCAACCCACATCCACCGATACCCCCCAGAACCGCGCGAAAACGGAGACAACCATGACTGGCGTCCTTCCCCGCTCTACGCAGGTTGAAAATCTTGCACGCCAGGCCCTGACCGGGCTGGCGCTACGCCCATCAGACACCCAGCTGCAGGAGCTGGCGGCGTCACACCACATTCCGCTGGAAGCGCTTGCGGCGGCCCGCTGGGCCTTGTTTGACCAGGCCAGCGGTGCGGTGGCGCAGGCGGGGGACCGTTCGCGGGCGCTGCGGGAGGCCACCAGCGAACACCAGACCCGCGCTGGATTTGAGGGTATCCACACCCCGCCTCCCGGCGCGGTGACCAACGCGTACGCCCTGCGGCTGCAGGCCGGCAAAGGCCCCAATCCCGGCGCGTTGGACCGGGGCATCACCGCCGCACGCGGCGGCAATGTGGCCGAGCTGCAAGCCTGGCTGCGGGCCCACGGGGACATCCATGCCCGGGACGCCAACGGGTTGACGGTGGTGCACCACGCGGCGGTGGCCAACCGGCCAGACGCACTCAAGTTGCTGTTGGACGCCCTGGCTTTGGACCCCCGCCGTGACGCCACGCTGCTGCCCCCGCCTACCGCCAACCTGCCCAGCCCCCTGCAGCTGGCCGCGCAGGGCAACGCGGTGGACACCACGCGCATGCTCCTGGACGCTGAACCGCGTCTGATGAACCACGTCTGGGGCCTCAACGGGCACACCGCGTTGGTGGAGGCAGCGTTCAACAACAACGCAGACATTGTGGCGCTGTTGCTGGCCCACCGGGGGACCCCGGCGGTGGACACGCTGGCGGTCACCGTCCGCGGGTTCACCGCGTCAGACCTGGCAGCCCGCGCCGCCGGCCAGGATCCACGGGCCCAACGCGCACTGGACCTCCTCAACGCGCACAACGCAGCGCTGGGGCTGGGCAACGTGGCCTCCGCCGGCCAACCCGCGCGTTTTGACCACGCGCCGCCCGTCAAACAGGAGCGCCTTGCCCAGGTGCTGGGCGCCATTGAACCCACACCCCGGGGCTCCAGCGCCGAATACGACGCGTTGATTGCCATCACCCAGCGCGCACCGCCCCCCGTTCCCCCCGGTACGCCGCCAGAGGCCGCCGCCGCGCAACGTGCCGCGTTTGAGGCCACCCTGTTGGCGGACTTCACCGCCGCGCTGGACGGGCCAGGCGCGGCCACCATCAACCTCAACGCCCTGGGCCAGGCCATGGGCACCACCCCGCTCATTGAGGCCAGCGTGCGCGGCTACACCAGCGTGGTGGACCTGCTGCTCAAACGCGGCGCAGACCCGCTGGTCCACGAGGAGCACCCCATGGGCATCACCGGCCTGTTCAAGGCTGCCGTGTTTGGCTTCACGGATGCGGCGCGCCTGCAGCTGGAAGCCATCCGGGGCCGCCAGCCCCACAACCTGGCCACCGCCGTCAATGAACAGGGCGCCGCCAACGGCCTGACGCCCCTGCATGACGCCATCCTGCGCGCCCAGTTGCCGGTGGCGGAGCTGTTGCTGTCCTTTGGGGCCCGGGCAGACATCCAAAGCCACGCCGGCCAGACCGCCGCACAGCTTGCAGCCACCAACCCCAGCGTACGCCAACGCGTGGCCCAGGACGCGGCGGCGTATCCCAACCTGGCGCGGCTGTTGGGCGTCACCACCGGCGCTTGAATGTGGGTTGGGACGTACGGGGACTGGCCTACTTTTTCACCGGCACTGGCACCGGCGCCTTGGGTGGCACCGTCACCGGCTTGGCCGGCGAAGCCACACCCGGCCTGGCAGCCCCGGGCGCTGTACTTGGCTTGGCGGCCAATGGGGCCGGGGCTCCAGGTTTCACTGGTGCGCCGGGCTTGGGCGGCGCCACGCCGGGCTTTGCAGCGGCGGCGGGTTTGGGCGGGGCCGCGTTGAAATCCGCCGCGGGGCGGTCCAGCGCCATGATGTCCACCTTGAGTTCCGTCAGGCGGTCCATGAGTTTTTTGGGGCCGTGTTTGTCGGCGTAGTCCGCCTCGGACTTGTGCAGCGGAACCATCCACAACAGCTCCACCGCCTTCTGGTCCGGCCGGCGGAACGTGGCAAATCCCGGCGCAAACACCACCGGCGGCAGCGCCATGAGCACATCCATGCCCAGCGTTTTGCGAATTTCTGCTTCACTGTGGATGATTGCCCCGGCCCCCAATGACACGCCGTATTGCACCGGATAGGTGGCCAAAGACGCCATGAGCTTGCAAATGAGCTCCATGCGCTCCTTGGGCGGCGCGGGTTTCACCATCAGGACGCCCTCAAAATAGCGGCCATCCTTCATGGGCACCTGGCAGGCGCCCACCGTGGTCACCAACAGCGGCGCGCCACGTGACGGGGGCTCAAACACCGCCACTTCCAGCCGCTCCAGCGGCTTCTTCCCACGCAGGTCCAGGATGAGCGTGGGCGTCCCCAGGTTTTGCGAGAAATGCGCGCGCGCGGACAACACCGGCCCCGGCGGCACATCCACCTTTTGCATGGGTGGTGGAGGTGGTGGTGGCGCCTTGGCCTTCTTCTTGTCCTTGTCCTTCTTGGACTTGTCCTTCTTTTCGCCGGGCTTGGGCACTTTGACCATGGCGTAGCTCCCCGATGGTGCGGAGAGCCTTCAACCCAGACGGGCTCCCCCATTAGAAACGCGTGCACGGTGATTGCCGCAAACCACCCCCGTGATGCAACAGCCCGCCGGGGTGGGCCCAGACGCACCAACGCCGCGGCACCTTTGTGGGGAGACCGCGGCGCAGGGGTTCATGCTTGGGGAGGGCGGCGTGCCCCAGGAACTCAGTAGAGCTGGGACAGGTTGGCCAGCACGTTCCAGAAGTTGCCCGAGTGGAAGTTACCGCGGTCAAACAGGCTGCCGGCGTCCATGCGGTTGAAGAAACCCGTGCTGTTGAGGGCGTCATAACCCGCGCCACCCTGCATGGAGTTGAAGTTGCCGCGCACGTTCAGGCTGTCCCAGCCGTCCCCGCCGTTGACGTTGTTGAAGCTGCCGTTGGCAAAGATGTTGTCCCAGCCCTTGCCGCCGTCAATGTTGTTGCCCCAACCCTTGGCGCTGATGGAGTCATGTCCGTCACCGCCCTGGATGTAGTTGTCATGGCCGTAGGACCGCACCGAATCATTGCCGGCCCCGCCATCAATGCTGTTGCCATGGCCAAAGTTGGTGACGTTGTCATGACCCTTGCCACCTTCAACCCGCACGTTGTTGCCGGTGTTGTAGATGCTGTCATTGCCCGTGCCGCCCTTGATGGTGGCGTTGTTGGCGTGGTTGGAGATGGAGTCATGGCCGCTGCCGCCGTCCACCTTCACCGGGACGTCCACGTTGGCGCCCACATTGATGCGGTCGTTGCCGCTGCCGCCCTTGATGGTGAGGCGGGACATTTCTTCGGCGGTGAACTTGAAGGTCTGGCCGTTGACATCCACGTTGTAGTTGCCGTCACGCGCCTTGTTCACGTTGATGGCGTCATCACCACGGCCTGCGTCCAGCGTGAGGGACCCGTCACGGCCGCGCTGCACGGTGGCTTCGCCGTAGTTGATGGCTGCACCGCCAAAGCTGTGGTTGGTATTGATGGGGCGGGTGACGGACGTCATGGGTCTTTCCTCCAGGTTGGTGGCCGGCCGGGCCGGCCTGCGGCGTTGTGATGCGCCGCGGACAAGGTACTTATCGGGCGGATGACGGATCGGTTTCCACCGCCCGGCACAGATCTACACAAGCCCCCGTTATCCTTCAACAATGATGGGGCCCGGGATCAGTTTTGACGCAGCAGGTTGAGCGCGGCGGTAATGATTGCGGCGTTGGTGAAGTCCACAAAACAGGCCCCCACCATGGGTACGACAAGGTAGGCCCTTGGAGCAGGTCCGTAGCGTCGGGTGAGGGCATCCATGTTGGCCATGGCGTTGGCGGTGGTGCCCATCATGAAACCAATGAGCCCCCCGCTCATCACCGCGGCGTCATAGTCCCGGCCAGACACCCGGAACATCACGGTGGCCGCCACCAGCGCCATGAACACCACCTGGCAGGCCAGCATGACCAGCAGCGGCAGGGCCACCGCGGAGAGCTCCCACAGCCGCAGCGTCATCAGACTGAGCGCCAGGAACAGGCTGAGTGACACGTTGCCCAGCCGGTCCAGCATGGCTTCATCCAGGCGCAGCCAGCCGGTCTTGTCATCCACGTTGCGCAACACCGCGGCCACCAGCATGGCGCCAATGTAGCTTGGCAGCGTCACATCCAGGGCCTTGAACCCCTTGGAGACCCACACGCCCAGCCCCATGGCCAGCAGCAGGATGATGACGTGTTTGAGCAGGTCTGGATGGTCCGGGCTGGCTGGCTGGGTGGCGGCCAGTTCGGGCGTGGGTGCACTGGGGGCAGCTTTGAGGGCGGGCCGCAGCTGGTAGCGCTCAATGAGCCAGGTGCCCACGGGCCCGCCGGTGAGGCCCCCCAGGACAATGCCGCCCATGGCCGCAGACACCGCCACGGTGGCCGCGCTGGAGACGCCGGCCTGTTCAAACGCGCCGGCAAACGCCAGCCCCGTGCCCGGTCCTCCGGTGAGCGTGACGCTTCCGGCCAGCACGCCAAACAGCGGAGGCAGGCCAAAGGCCCACGCCACCGTTGCACCCAACACGTTCTGCAGCACCGCCAGGATGGTGCAGGCCACCAGGTAGGTGAGCACCTGGGGACCGCCGGAGCGCAGCAGCCGAACGCTGGCCCCAAACCCCAGCGTGGTGAAGAAGCCCACCATCAAGGGCGCCTGCAGCAACGTGTCAAACGCCAAGGGCTGCACGCCGTCCTGCCGCCCCAACGTCAACACCAGCGCCACGCACAGCCCACCCAGCACCGGCGCGGGCAGGTTGTAGCGCGCGGTGACGGGGAACAGCCGGTGGATGAGGTGCCCCAGCAGGAGCACCAGACCCGCGGCAGCGGCGGTTTGCACAAAATCCAGAGCGACCATGTGTCGGGCTCTCTACGTCACGCGCGGGAGCTCCGGCCAGCGCTGGCGGCACCTGGGCGGTGGCGGCCTGTTTTTCTGCGGGTGGATGACCCAACAGAGAGCACCGCTCCCACCCACCCCCATGAGCACATCAAGCGCGCGCGTCACTGGCGTCACAAGCTCCACGTCACGCCAGCAGGTCACGCGAAAAGCGCTTCTCATCATGCTTGCGTGCGCCCCAGCGGCTATTTGCAGCCGGTGAGAGTTTCCAGCCACTGCCGCGTACGCAGCCCGGGATGCACCGTGCCGTCTGCCAAGATGGACGGAAAGGACAACGCACCCAGCTTCTTGCAGTTCTCCGGCTCCAGATCACACCGCACCAACAGCTTCCAACCAAACCGCCCCAACAGCACCAACTGGTCTGTGGTGGCGGGCGTGCCCGCAGCGCCAAGCAGCGTGACCTTGTGGGCCAACAGGCAATCCGCAAAGCGGCGGTCTTCGGCCAGCTTGCGCAGTTCGTCCTCAACCTCAATGACCCGTTCGGTGACGCGCCGCCCATCCCGCGTCACCAGCACGTCCTGCGGTTCACGGGTTTCCCGGGCCGCAATGGTCACGCGGTAGAACGGCCCGTCCTCAGAAACCCGCAAGACGTCCACCGGTGCGCCCGCGGTTTCTGAAAAAACCGCGGCCACCACGGCGGAAGCGCGCGCTGGGCCAACATCCTGCGTCGCTCGGCAGGCACCGGCCAGCAGCAGGACCACACATGCCGCGCTGCGCATGGTGTCAGTTGCCCACCAGGTTGCAGGGCCGGCAGCACCGGTACATCTCCACGCGGTAGAAGTCATTCCCGCCATCCGAATAGAACGTGCCCGTCAGGAACCTGCCGCCGCGGCACACCTGCCAGCCGCCATAACCATTGCTCCACAAGAAATTGAACGGGATGGCGTTGCCGTTCACCTCGGCGGAATCTTCACAATCACATTGCGCACTGGCCTGCGTGTTGGGGGCCGTGAGTTGACGTTCCACCCGCACGTTGTCCCACAGCCGGATGGCGCGGGACGGTGCGGCGCCCGTCCCCACAACGTTGTCCGTCACCATGGCCCTGCCCGCACCCAGTGCCATATCCCCACCAGGGCTCACGGTGAGCACGGTGCCGGTAGACACCGAGTTCCAACTGCTGGCGAGCTTGAAGTTGTTGTTGTCTGAGTTGTCCATCCCCAAAGACCACCCTGCCTCGCCGGAGGAATCAAAGGACACAAACGGATCACCCGCGCCGGAGCCTGCCACGCCCAACAACAAGGACGCGTGCGCGTCTGATGTATTGGTCTGGTTGACAAGCGCCGCCAGGCCTTGATCCGGTCCGGCCTGACCTCCCCAGGCGTGTTGCACCTGGAGTGCTGCACTGGGGTTGTTGGTGCCCACCGCCAGGCGGTTCCCCACCCGGAACGTGGTGGTGGGCGGTGAGGCCAACGCGTAGCCCGCCGCCGTCAGCTTCTGTTTCCCCGTCATGGGGACCAGGCTTGCGTCCCCCGGGCCCCGGACCTGGACGGACAGATGCTAGCCATCACCCGTGTTGCTGAAGCAGGATTCGGTGATGGGTCCCACCTCCACGGCAAAGAGGCCTGCGTTCACTGGAACGTTGGGCAGCGTCAGGGGCGCGCCACACGCGGCTGCCGTGCTGCTGGGGTACGTGGTGAACTGCAGCTCCACGGTCCCGGTGAGCGGCATCCCGTCCTTTTCCAAGCGCCCCTGGTAGGAAATGGAGCGGGGATTGGCGCCTTCTCCAAGGCTGGCGCGCGCAACAAAAGGCACCACCACCAGGGCAAACAGAACTCCACCCAGGCCCAGCGTGACATTGCGTCGGGTCATTGTTGCCTCTGCGGCATCCGGTTGTTGGCGGCCATGCCTGGTTGCTGTGCGTTCAAGCGCTGGATGGTGCGCCGGACGGGGTGTCCCATGCAAGCGCGTATTCGGCCCGTGCGCAGGGCACCGCGGTGACGGCTGGAGATATCCCAGAAGGCTTGCCGGTGCGGTTGTCAGGAACCCTGGGCGCCCGGCGCGGGCATCCATGGTTCAACAAGCAGCCGCCACTCCACCACAACAATGTTCACTGCAAACCCCAGCGTCATTCCCACCGCAAACCCGGCTGACGACGGACCCTGCAGAAAGGTGATGGGCACCAGGAACACCGCCTGCGTTCCCGCTGCCGCGCCCAGCGCATACGCGCGCATCATCCAACGCCCATGGACCACAAAGTCACGCCGCACCGCCGACCGCCACCCAAGCACCAGGAACAGCACCGTGGCGACGCCGGCCGCCACCCGGATGACGGTGAGCAAGGGACTGCCCTCAGGGTGTGGGCTGAAAACGAAAAGCCCCGCCGTCCCAGCAACACCGCCCACAAGCCCGCCCACCGCCGCCACGCGTCCCAGAATGCGGTGCACCTCGGGTTTTCGAGCGCGCACCATGCGCGAAAACTGGAACGCACCAACCAGCGCGAAGGTGAGCACCCCGACAATGTGCGCCACGAGGAGCCAGCGGACGTCTGCAAACCGTGATTCGTCCGGCAATGGTGCCGCGCCGGGCACATAGCTGGCGAGGCGCATGGCCCCTCCAAGGGCGGGGACCACGCCCAGGAGGACCAGTGAAAGGGGAGTGCCCCAGTCCATGCGGGGACGTGGGGCAGCGACGTTGAGGTGTATGGCAGCGGCGTTGTGGGTCATGCGCGGAGAATGCCCACGGGGCGCGCTGCGCAACATTGGCCGGACGCATGGCCCCGGGATTGGCCGGAAGTACGAGTGGTCAGCGCACAACGCGCTTGGTCTCATACGCCCACAGCGCAACCTCAACGCGGTTCCGCGCGTCCAGCTTTTCCATGAGGCTGGCCACGTGGCTCTTCACGGTGCTCAGGCTGATATCAAGCTGTTTTGCAATTTCCTGGTTGGTGAGCCCGTTGGCAACGGCAAGCAGCACTTCTTCTTCGCGCGGTGAGGGCGGCTCGGAAGGCTGGCGCACGTGGGGTTCCAACGCTGCAAACGCGGAGAGCAAACGGCGGGTGACGTTTGGCGCAATGAGCGCGTCCCCGGCGGCAGCGGCGCGCACCGCCGAGGCGAGCATGGCGGGACCTGCGTCCTTGAGGAGGAACCCCCGTGCGCCGGCCTTGAGCGCCGCAAAAACGTAGGCATCCAGGTCAAACGTGGTGATGACGACGACCGCGAGCGGATTTGCCACATCCGGGCCGGCGAGCAGGCGCGTGGCCTCAATGCCGTCCATCACCGGCATCCGTACATCAAAGAGGCAGACATCCGGCTTGAGCGCGCGGGCCATGTCCACCGCCTGGCGGCCGTTCTCCGCTTCGCCAACGACGTGGATGTCCGGTTCCGCGTCAAGGATCATGCGGAGCCCGGCGCGCACCAGCGGTTGGTCGTCTGCTACAAGCACGCGTATGTTCACGGCCGTCTCCCGTCACGCGTTTGTTCCCGGGGCAGCTCGGCGTGCACGCGCCAGCCGCCGCCGGGCATGGGCCCGGCCTCCAGGCGACCACCGACGAGGGTTGCGCGTTCACGCATTCCCACCAGGCCAAAACCGCCCGTTGCTGGCGCACGCACCTGCTGGCCATTGTCGGTGACGGTGAGCAACACCGCGGTGCCGGTGGTGTCCAGCCGCACGTCCACGCGCGTCACACCCCGGCCGTGTTTCTCCGCGTTGTGCAGGGATTCGCGGACAATGCGGTGCAACGCGTGCTCCATGGCGGGTGTCAGCGGGACCTGGGGGCCTTCTTTGGTGATGTGCACATGCGGTCCTGACCCGCGCAGCAACGCATCAAGCCCGTCCAAGCCGCCGCCTGGACGCAGCGGAACGTCGTCACCGCGCAAGGTTCCCAGCAGCCAACGCAGCTCGGCCAGCGCCAGGGCGGCCTCGGACTCAATGGCGTCCAGTGCCTCACGCGTGGCTTCTGGTTGCCGCTGCAGCACCGCTTTGGCCGCCTGTGCCTGCAGCGTGATTGCCGTGACCCGGTGCGCCACCGTGTCATGGAGTTCCCGCGCCAACAGCTGCCGCTCCAACAGCTGCGCATGCGCCACGTCACGCTGGTGACGGCCATCCAACGCGCGCAGGCCAAGCCCCACCGCCAGCGGAAAGTGAAGCACCACCAGCGCGCCAACGGCGTCACCCCACGACGCAAACTCCCCGGTCACCAGCGAGCCCACAAAGGTGGCAACCATCAGGCCCAACCCAACAACAACCTCACGTCCGCGTGCGTACCGGCCCAGCGTATGCGGGAGAAGAAGCACAAACGCGCCTGAGCCCAGCCCCGCCCCCGGCGCCGTGAAGGCGTATTGAATCCACTGCGAGGCGATGATGACGCCAAACGCAACCTTGAACGCTCCAAACGGGTGCGTGCGCCGGAACGGCAGCACCAGCGTCAACACCGCCGCAAGCAGCACCTCAGAGGCGCGCGCTGGCCAGGCGTCCACCGCAATGGTCTCCAGCGTCACCGCCATGGCTGCGAGCACTGCCACGCCGACGTCAAAGCGCGACGGGCGTGCGGGCAGCGGTTCCACCGGGTCCCGCAGCAGCTCCTGGATGAGCGTCATGGCAAAGAGCGTACACGGTCACGCCGCTGCTGCGGACTGGCCGGAAGTACGAGTCTTCAGCCGGGCATCACGGACGCAGCCGCCAGACGTACCCATCCATGGCGCCCTGGCTGGTGAGCACCTGTCCGCCGGTGAGGGTCACCTGCTGTTCAAAGGAACCCACCACCACCACGTCCAGCGAGCCGGCAACCGCCGCGGCGCCCAGCGCGTACTGCGTGCCCGGACCTTGAATGGCGCGTGCAAAGCGGTTGTTTCCATCCGGATCCCACGCGCTGATGAACCCGTCACGGCTGGCGGTGGAAAGTGCCTGCCCCGCGTTGATGCTGTTGGTGAATGCGCCGGCCATGATCACGCCGTTGGCGTCACCCACCAGCGCGAGGATGTCCTTGGACCCGCTGCCGGTGATGATGCGGTCCCACCGGTAGACCCCGGCCGCGGTGAAGCTCACCAACGCCGCGTCATAGAAGGCCGCCACGGTGCGCGGGCCTCCACCAAAATCCACCGTGTCGGTGAAGATGCCCGTCCAGTACGCGTTGCCGGCGGCATCAAACGCCACCTTCATCCCGTCTTCCTGAATGCCACCGCCGCCGTACATGCGTGAGAACTGGTGTGTTCCGCTGTTGGAATAGCCGGCGGCCACGCCGTCACTGCAGGTGTTGGCCGTGAGGGTCCCCCCGCCCAGGTCCGCAGAGATGCACACCGTCCCGGCCAGCAGTGCGTTGCCCGAACCATCCAAGGCCGCGCCAGTTCCGTCGTCAGAGCCGGTCCCTCCAAAGCTGCGCGCCCAGCGGAACGTGAAGTCCGGCTCAAGCACCACCAGGAAACCCGTGGTGTCCGCGCCCGCACCAACGGGACCGTTTCCAAAATCCACCGCATCAAAGAGTGAGCCGGTGAGTGCCACCTGCCCGGACGGGTTCACGGCGGCATCCAGCAATGTGTCTGTGGAGGTTGAACCAAAAGCAGCGGCGTCCTGCGCCACCAGCTGGTCATCCAGGCGCAGCACAAAGATGTCCGCGCCACCGGCATGGCCCAGTGTCTGGCTGTCCACGGTGAATTCGGCACCGTGTTGCCCGGCCACCACCAGCTGACCATCTGAGCGGAGGCCCACGCCACGCGCGGAATCATTGCCCGGGCCACCCACAACACGCGCGCGCACCAATGAACCGGTGGGGCTCAACACCGCCACCAGCACGTCGGTGCCGCCGGCAGCGGTGAACACCTGACCGTCCAGGTCCACCCCCCCGCTGAACGTGGCCACCAGCACCGTCTCCCCGGTGGCGGTCACCACCACGTCATTCACGCTGTCTGCGCCGGTGCATCCCAGGGCCCGCGCCCAGCCCAAAGCCAAGGTCACCAGCGGCACGGGACACACCGTAGGACCGCCACTGCTGGACGCACTCCCCGTGGAAGAAGACCCACCGGAGGACGGTGCAGAAGAGGCCTGTTGGGACGTTGCCTGTGATGACGACGACGCCGTGCTGGCGGAGCTTGCCGTTGAAGCGGATGACGCTGTGGTTGAGGTGCTGCTGCCAACAGAAGACGTGGCCAGTGAGAGTGAGGATGACGGCGCGGAGGACGAGCTGATGGTTGCCACACCGTTGCTGCTGGAGGTGCTGGCCGCCCCGGATGAAGAGCTGCTGGACTGTGTGGTGGTGTTCCCACATTGGGGGCACCCGGCCAGGACGGCGGCAAACAGGACGGTCTGGGCAACGTGGGGATACAGTCTGGAGAGCATCATCTGGGTCACCGGTCTGGGAGAATCGGCATCTGACGTGGCGGCAGCGGGGTTTGTTCAAAGGTGGGCAAGCGGCAAGTGGGGTATGGATGACGCTGTTTGCGCTGCCAGGACAACGCCGCCTTTGACCACCCAAGGAGTCTCCAGCTCCTGGGCGACCTCCAGGTCCAGGGACACGCAGTTGCCCGCGCAATGTGTGGAAGCTGACGCGCTGAGGGGAACGTCCCAGCGCTTTGACGTTGCGTTCTCCAGGTTGGCTTGCTGGCGCCTCGGACTTGCGCCGAATATCCCTGTCTTCCGGGAGGGGCACCGATGCGGCTTGGGCACGTTGGAACGGGACTGTTGGTTTTGATCTCCGCGGGATGCACGGGACGCGTGGGCCCGGGAAGCGGCGAAGACGGCGGGGCCCCTGGCCTGACGTCATCCTCCTCGGGGACGGCGTTGATTTCCTCCAGCAGCAGCAGAGCGCCTTCGAGCCAGGGTGCCTCTGGCACATCCAGCGCCGCTTCCACCGGGGAGCTGTCGTCTTCCGCGGTGTCCGGATCGGGTTCCGGCGCACCGGGTTCATCAACCTCCACACCGGGCTCCAGCGCCGCCGTTCCGTCCAGCAGCGCCCAAATGGGCAGCAGCACAACCATGACGAGCAGCGGCGTTGGCCAGTCTTCCTCGGCGGGCAACCCAAGCAGCGGCACCCCGGTGTCCTCGTCCCAGGGGAGCAGCAGTCAAACCACCGCTCCGTCTACGTCTCTGGGCATCAGCAGCTCCGCTGGGCAATCTTCATCGCTGGCCAGCACCAGCATGACACCGTCCCAACAGATAGCGGCAGTCCTTGCGGCACCGGATGGCCCGGTTGACCTGCTGGTTGACGGCGTCATCAGCACGCTTGGCTTCTTTGTGCAGGCGGAACGGACCGGGCCCGCGCTCCTGGTCTCCGCGCCTGGGGGTGGCCCGGAGCCGGGTGACCTGCTCCGGTTCCGCGTCACGGAGGTGACCACCGTGCGCGGGCAGCGCCGCGCGTCCGCAATCGCCGATTTGATGGGACTGGGCCAGAGCGGCTTCAGCGGATTCGTTCAGGACGTCTCGGCGGAAACATCCGTGGATGCGCTTGGCACCGTGTTCAATGCGGAGGTGGTGAGCGCCACCGTGATTGTTCGCAGCCGGTTCACCGAGGAAAGCGGCAACGGGACGTGGGCCCTGGCGGACACGCAGGGCATTGTTGGGAATCCACGCCTGAAGCTCCGCCTTTCAAGAACATCGGATGCGATTGATTACGCCATTGTGCCGGGTTGCCAGGTCCGGATTCCTTACGCCACCGTGATCCGCAATGACCCTGACGTCGAATTGTGGACCGGTAATTGGGACGAATGGGGATCCGTGGTTCAAAGCTGCCCGCCGGCCGTTGTGGAAGGCGCGTACACCGAGGGTAACAGTTACGTCATCATCCAGCTCTCCGGCCCGGTGTTCACCGCCACACCCGCGGATTTCACCATCACGCCAACACTGGGAATCATGACTGTCACGGTCACCGGCCAGACCATTGCCCTCTTCACGCAAGCACAGACGCCGGGCGTTCCATACACGGTCACCGTTGGTCCCGGCGTTGTGGACCGGTTTGGCCAGGCTCTTGGCCCGCCCAACAGCGCCTTCTTCAACGGGGACCAGGGGGGAGCCATTCTTGAGATCACCGAGGTGGCGCCCAACCTGACCGGCGCCACAGACCTGGTGGAACTGCGCGTTCGCGTTGGCGGGGCCGTCTCTGGGTACACGCTGCAGCAGGACATGACCTCCCCAACCATTCTGGCCACGCTCCCAAATGTGCTTGTCAACACAAATGACATCATCATGATCCATCTCAACCCTGCAACGGCAATGGGGGCAGCTCCGTCTTCAGAGACAACGTCCATGGGCGAGTTCCCTGCTGCAACCCATGGTGCCAACTCCGACAATGCGTGGGACTTTCACGGAGGGGCCGCCGGCATCACGTACAGCGGCCGCGTCCTCACCGTGCGGAACGCGGCGAACACCATCCAGGACGCGGTCCCGTTTGTACGCAACAACGGCAACCCCGCGGCGTTCAGCACAGAACTGCAGGCACTCCAGAGCGCGGGATACTGGCTGCCAACGGACTGCGGTGGTGCCCCATGCACCACGCTGACCACGCCCACGTCACTCCAGGTGTCCGCCAACTGGGAGAGTGTGTCCACGTTGCGCACTGGCGCATCGGTGCGGCGCATGTCGACCATTGACTCCAACACGGGCACGGATTGGGCGGTGGGACCGAACAGCCTGGGGTCACCAAATCCCTGACCGGTCACGCGGTGGCGGCCCATTGAAGAAAGGGTTGCTGGAACTGGCCACGGCGGACGGTCACACCCGTTTGCAGCCGGAAGGCCTGTGCTTTGGGCACAAGGGTAACCTGCCTGTGGTAACGGAGAAGAAGAAGAAGCTGTTCTGCCTGACCCGCCAGGACGCATTCCCGCGCTCAATCACACGCGTTGACGCAGCACACCGGGCAGTCATGGCTGGGCATGGTTTGCGTGCAGGTTGCCGTGAACGGGCAGCACTGCGGCGTCTGGCTGCACAGGTCACCGGCGATTCCGCAGCTGGGAACACAGCTGCTGTTGTAGTGCGGCGTGTTGAGGACGCACTGGCCGTTCTGGCAGACATGGCAATCCAGGGCCCGGCCACACAGCGAGCCATCATCCTGGCAGCGCCCGCCGTTGTTGGTGGCCGGGTTGGAGCATCCACCGTTGCCGTCACAGGTGTCCGCCGTGCAGGGGTTGTTGTCATTGCAGGAGTAGGTGGTCCCGGTGCAGCTGCCATTGGAGCACCGGTCATTGTGCGTGCACTCCACGCCGTCATTGCAGCCGTTGTTGTTGTTGTTGCGTGTGCAGCCGCCATTGCCGTCACATTCATCATCCGTGCAGGGGTTGTTGTCATTGCAGGAATAGGTGGTGCCGTTGCAGGCACCACCGGAGCAACGGTCATTGCGGGTGCAACGCACGCCGTCATCACAGGAATTGTTGTTGTTGGTGAAGACGCAGGTGGTGCCCACGCACGCATCATTGGTGCAGGGGTTGTTGTCATTGCAGGGGCCGGGACAGGTGGGCGCCTGGGAGGAGGACATGGGCGCGGCCGAAGAAGAGGACACCCGCGCGCTGCTGGACTGCACCGCGGCGGACGACGATGACGTCACCGCAGCATTGCTGGTGCTGCCCTGGGCACTGCTGGAGGGTGGCGCCGTACTGGAGCTGGCAGCGGCGCTGGAGCCCGGGGCGGTCGACGTGGCCTGGCTGCTGGCGCGCGAGGTTGTCCCTCCGGAGGTGACCGCGGCGGAGGTGGCAGGTGAAGACGTGGCGACGGTGGAACTTCCCGGCGTGGCGGACGCGCTGGAGGCAGACGAAGCACGGGACGAGGCGCCGCCGGACGTCACGGCGCCGCCGGAGCTGGAGCTGGCCACCGCGCCACCGCTGCTTGCAGTGGTGGAGCCCGGGTTGCACGCGCCGTCCACGCACGCCTCCCCGCCCAGACAGTCCTGGGCGCTGTTGCAGGCCAGCACGCAACTGTCCCCCAGGCGCACCTGGTCCTGCGGGCACGGCGGAGGGCACGCCCACATGGCGCAACACAGCGCCGCCAGCAGCAACGCGCGCGCAGGGGAGGACGTGCCGTGGTTCACGTGGTGCACGTTAGCAGGTTGAGTGGGGATTGGTACGGGCGTGTTTGTCGACGGGGATTCACCGCGCCACGGCTCCCGCCCAACGCGCCCATGGGATCCCGCGGAACCGGCAGCGGGTACGGCAGGCGTGCGTCCGGCTGGAACCCAAAGCGGGAGGCGTGACTCCATCACACCCGCACCTGGGGTATGGATGACGCTGTTTGTGCTGCCGGGACAACGCCACCATGACCACCCGTGAAAGCTGGAACCACGCCACGCGCAACCACAACGCCCACAAGGGTGACCAGGCGGCGTTCCTGCGCAACGGCGGTGACACGCTTTTTGACGAGGAGTTCCAGCTCCTGGGCGACCTCCAGGGGCGCACGCTGCTGCATCTGCAATGCAACGCGGGACAGGACACGTTGTGTCTTGCGCGCCGCGGCGCGGTGGTGACCGGCGTGGACTTCAGCAGCGAGGCCATTGGGTTTGCACGCGGTTTGTCCCGGGACACGCAGCTGCCGGCGCAATTTGTGGAAGCTGACGCGCTGGACTGGCTGGAGGAAACATCCCAGCGCTTTGACGTGGCGTTCTCCAGCTACGGTGCTGTGGGGTGGCTGCCGGACCTCACGCGTTGGGCCCGCGGCCTGGCGCGCGTCCTCAACCCCGGTGGCCGGTTTGTGTACGTGGAGTTCCATCCGCTGGTCTGGTCGGTGGGCAAGACGCTGCGGCTGGACGGTGATGACTATTTTGCGGCAACACCCTTTGTGGAGCCGGTGGGGGACTACGTGATGGCGTCCGGTGCCGCACTGGGTGCTTTGACACCCGCGCCGTCGGTGGAGAACACCATCCCCGCCACGTCCTGGCAGTACGGCCTGGGACAGGTTGTGACCGCGCTGGCGCAAGCGGGATTGGTCCTGGAGACCCTTGTGGAGTGGCCCTATTCCAACGGGTGCAAGGTCCACGCGTCCCTGGTGCCGGACGGTCCCCGTCGCTGGAAGTGGCCCGAAGGCTGCGCGCGCGTGCCGCTCATGTTTGGCGTGGTGGTGCGCCGGGCGTGAGCACATCAACTGGGGTGGCGCATGCCTCCGCGCCTGTGAACAACGGAACAACGCTATTTGTTTTTCTGCGGGTAGATGGTCTCACCGCGTTTGAGCATGGCCACGTACGTTTTGATTTTCTTCTCCCGGCCCGCCTTGGTCTTCAGGTTGTGCGTGCGGAACGCCAGGGCAAAACGGTTCTGCTCGGTCAGCCTGGCCAACATGGCCTTGGCTTTGGGTTCTGCGTCAATGGCCGCCTGGAGATCATCCGGGATTTTCATTGCCTTGCCGCTTCCATAAGCGCGGTCCCAGCGCCCATCAGCCTTGGCCGCTTCAACCTCCTTGAGGCCAAACGGGGTCATTCGCTTTTCCTTGATGAGGCGGGCCACATTGTCCACGTTGACCTGGCTCCAGATGCTCTTCTTCCCGCGCGGCGTGTAGCGCTGCAGGAAGCTGTTGGCGTCAAAACTTTTGCGTATTCCGTCAATCCATCCCCAGCACAGCACCACGTCAATGGCCTGCAACGCCGTGATGGACTTGAGGCCGGACCCCACCTTGTGGATCTTGATCCACACCTCGGTCTGTTTGGCGTGGTTGCGCGCCAGCCACTTGTAGAAACGCTCTGAATCCACAAATTCATGGACCTTGTCCGGGTCCACATAGACGGGCGCCATTCACGCCTCTCCAACGGTGCGGTGGCGTCTTTTGTGTTGAGCTGCGTGCTTCAAGGCGCGGTCCTCCGGCGATTGTGGCGGACCATACCACCGTTCCCGCGGCGCCGGGCCCCCCCCCAAAGCCCTCACACGCGCTGTCTCAATTGCTGGTGGTACACCCCGCGGTGACGTCACAACTGTTGCTGCACCCGCCGGCGCCGCCACAGGTGAGCGCACAGTTGCTGGTGCATTCGGCAATGGCGCAACTGGTGGTGCTGGCGCCGCAGGTCAAACCGCAGCCATTGCCCGCGCAGTTGACCCGCGTGGACGCCGCGGTGGACGCCGCGGTGGCGCACCCGCCGCCGCTGCAGTTGAGCGTGCAGTTGCTGTTGTCCGAACAGCCCATGGAACAACCGCCGCCTTCACAGGTGAACGTGCATGTTGCGCCACCATTGCACTTGAAATTGCAGCTGCCCTTGCTGTCACCACCACACGCAATGTCACAGCTCCCGTCGTCACAAACACAGTCCTTGCCCGCTGTACACGCCGCTTCCGAAGGAAGGCCACCACACGCAGTCAACGCCGCCATCCACAAAAGGCCCGCACATCCCATCACCACCATCAGGTTTTTGGTCATTGTTGTTGCTCCATTGAAATTGGCCGGGTGACGTTGGGTCACAACTGCATGGACCGGCCGGTTGTGTTGGCAGCCCAAAGCAAGCGGCGGGCCCACTTGTGCCGGCGCGCGGGAAGGCGCTGAAACAGGCCCTGGCGCGCGCGGTTGTCACCGCAGGTTCACTGGCGCGTGGACCTGCAACGCCACCCCAGCACCTTTTGAGATCCGCGCTTGCGTGCGCCCCGTCACGACGGAGTGTGGCCCGTGCGGAACTTTGCTCCACAGGTTGTGCTGTACAAGTGTTCAGCACTGTGGCAGGCTGTGGAGGAACCAGGAAAGCAGAGGGACACCATGGGATTTGGACGCAACCCGTTTGTGGTCAAGGCACAGGCGGCACAACTCAAGGCGGAAGAGGCGGGTGACGCGGGGGCGGAGGTTCGCGCGTGGTTGGAGGCGGCCCATTTGTGGGAGCGCGCCGCAGCCAAGGAACAACCCGGCAAGAAGCGCAACGAATACGAGGCGGAAGCAAACGCCGCACGCGAACGGTCCACCACTCCGGCACACGCGCAAAAGGCGGACCTGGACAGCGTGGTGACACGGCTGAAGCTGGTGCACCCCTCCGCCGGGCGCCTGCACTGACGGCACAGCGTTTTTGGCCCACGTGGTAGCGTTGACGCACCACCATGGACCCCAAAGAGGCACTGCAACACCTCCAGACCGCAAGCCGCGCGCTGCAACAGGCCGCGTTGGATTGGCGCGTGGGCGCGGTGGACGCCCCGCGCTGGGCAGACGCCTTGGCCGAGCTGCCACCGGCGGTGGCCCGTGGGGTGGACGCCCTGGTCCGGGGGCACGTGCAGGTGGAACCACACCTGGCCCCGGCGGTGGCACTGGTGGCCGCACGGTTGAGGGCCATCTGGGATGTGGCCCCGGCCACGGTGGAACCGTGCCGGTTGTGGGGTGCCGCCCGCGCGCTGTTGGAGGACGAGGATGGTCCGCAGCTCCCCGCGGCGGCCGCACTGCTCATGGCGTTGGAGGACACGTCTGTGGACCGCGCCACCACGGCGTGGAAGACCGGGCGGGTGGACCTCATTGCGCTGTGCAACCGCGGCCTGCCGGAGGTGACCGGCGCGCTTACGGGCCGCGTTGTTGAAACGGCGCAACAGGGTGCCGCGCAGGACTTTTTGCGGCGCACCCAGGATGTCTATGTGGATGCGCTGGAGCACGCGCAGCGGCGCATGGCCGGGATGCAACAGGGTCCATCACTGCTGTTGGCGGCGCGTACGGTGGATTCCCCGGTGCTCATGGAAGCGGTGCCCACCGCCGCGGCGCGCGCGCTGGCCCGGGCGTTGGTGGCTGCGTTGCCCGTGGCGGGTGGCGCCCTCAAGCGCCTGGCGGTGAAACCCCGCGCGCTGCTGCCGGGCGTGGCCACGGTGACCCCCGCCGGCGAACCACGCGTGGGCTGGCATGAGCGCCGCGGCGTGGTGGCGGCGTTGGAGCTGTGCGAACTGACGGTCACCGCGGTGTTGGCCAGTGGCATGGATGCGCGCCTGGGTGGCACCACGCAACTGCCGCAAACCGCACACGCGCTGGTGCTGGCGTTGATGTGGCCGGGCGTGATGGGGCGCGTGTTGCGCCTGCCGCCGTCAGATGCTGAGAGGCTCCGACGTCACGCGGCGTTTGTACTTCTGCGCCAGGCGCGCGTGGCGGCGGCGTTGGCCGTGTCCAGCCCGGAGGTTCCGCGCGCGGCCATGGATGCGCTGGCGCAGGCCACCGCCCGGGACCCGGACGTGTTGGAAGCCGCGGCGTTGATGGGGCCGTGGTTGGGCACGTTGTGGGAACCGGCACCGCTGGGCGTGGAGCATCAGACGCGGTTTGGTGCGTGGTTGGCCGCGGCGGGGACCACGTTGGGGATGCGCGCGGCTTTTGACCAGGACGCCGTGGTGCGTCCCGCGTTTCAACATGTGCTCTGGGATTGGGTGCGCAACCCGCAGGACGCAAAAGACCTGGGTGGCGTGTTGGGTCCGCCGCCGGTGGATCCGCCTGCCGCGCTGGCTGGGTTGTTCGTGGAATTGCTCGGCTGACGGTCGGCGCACCCGTGCTGCGATGATGCCCGCGTTTTCCAGGAGGCCAGCGGCAGGAATGGCGGGCTTCCGTGAATCGGGCGGTGGGCTGCAGGCGTGGTTGGGCTGGCTGTGGGGGGGCTGGTGGGGAACGCGCTTGATGTTCGCGCCCCGGGTGACGGGGTGTCCCTCAAGGAAAATAAAATGCAATACGCTGGCCAGCGTAATACAGTTGAAAACTGCCCCCAACAATTCATCACATACAACGGCGTCGGTGCCATGTGTGGAGATGTTCGTGCGGCTGTCGAGGCGCGCGGACCCATCAAACGCGCCTGGACCGTTTTAGGGGGTCATATTTTGGGCCACTGGAAGGGGACTCCGCTGCCGCAGCAGCGACATGATCAGTTGGAGAAGCGCACCGGCACCAGAATTTCATTGCGCCGGAGGAATGGCGGCGTCCACGGCGGGTCATACCGCGCAAAAATGGGCGCTCCAGCCGGCTCCATCCCCGCGGCGCGAATCTGGCTCTCCAGCGCCTTGGCTTTTGCGGTGAACTCCTCGGGGCTCCACGTGCCGCGGAAGGTGATGGCCGCCATGTGGCTTTGGGCCACCGGGGTGAGCCGCACGGTGGCGTCCTTGGGGACCGGGAGGTCTGCCAGGTCATGCTGGGACGGCATCATGAACGTCACCCGCCAGCGCCCGTCTTGCGTTGGCTGCATGGCCACCGGCGCGGTCATGGCAATGGACTGTTGCTGTGCGTTGCCACCAAAGATGTATCCACCAAGACGGCGGAACCCGGCATTGCCGGATTGCGCCATGGTGCCATCCACCTCGGTTTCCGCCACCACCATGGGGTCGTAGAGGCGCACTTCAAAAGCGCCCTTGGTTGAGACCACCCGGTACTTTGGTGTTTCCACACGGCCACCCAAGGTCCACCTCACGTTGTCCGGCGCGGCATAGGCCGCGGCTGCACTGCCCAGAAACGCAACTGCCCCGCCTGCAATCAACCACGCACGTTTTTTCATGGAGCGTTCCAGCCTTTCCCAGGACTTGCCCGGTCGGTGTGTTGGATGCCGGCGGAGGCCCCGGGGTGCGCGGGGAGCATTGTGCGCTTGCGTCCCGGCCCCCGCTGTAGGGATGCGCACGTCGTGTCTGGCACCTTGGTTGGGCCATCCCCCGTCGGGCGCGCGCGCTGTCCCAACAGGCGGCACAACACGTCACCCTGAAAGCCGCTTCGCAAGCGCACCCAGACCATGCTGTTGAGCAAACTCGGCACCATCTGCCAGCAGGTCTTCCAGGGTGATGTCAGGTTGCTCAGGGTCAACGCTGAACCCGGTGCGGCCCCGGCGCAGGCGCGCGTTGCTCTCCTCCCGAAGGAGCATGGCGGCGGCTGGATCTTGGGTCACCGACGCCAGCCCTTCCAGCAGGACAACCATGCGCGGCCCGCCAATGCCCCAGGTGCCGGCAAGTGTGCCCAGCCCGTCCAGGACAAGGAGATGGCGCATGCGCTGGATCCAGACATGTGACGCACTTTTGCCAGCCCCGGACACCCCAACGTCCGGCGACATCAACACCCACGGGTCTGCGGCGGCCTGCTCCCAGGCGGTCAGGCCCTGGCGCACGCGCCCCGTTGCCAGCAGCGCAACACCAAGGTTTGCGTGCACCCTGCGCCGGAGGGACGGCGGCATAGAGCGGTCAGCAAGAGGGGCAAGCACGTCCGGGTCAAACCTGCCCTGGTTTGCATCCACGTTGGCGCCAAGCAGGACCAGCAAAACAGCGTCTGGCTGCGCTTGAAGCGCGCGGCCAGCAAGGTGCCTGGCCACCGCGTGGTCATCCGCCAGGAGCGCAGCCTCCACGGCGCTCTGGGCAAGCGGCACCAGGTCGGGTGCGTCAAGCTCGGCCAGTGCGGCCTCAAGCAGGGTGCGGGCAACCACAACACGGTCGGCGTCGTTGTTGCTGATCATGCGCAAGGCCGCCTCAGACGCCGTGAGGTCCACCCGCAGGGCGGCAATGGCGGCCATGCGTGACGCTACGCTCCCGGACGGCTGGAGCACGGCGCGCACATACGGCACCAGGGCAGCGGCGGTGGCGGTGGCCTTTTCAAACACGTCAAAGATGTCGGACATGGAACTCTCCTTAGACAATGGCCCCTGGGTTGAAAACCGGTTTGCAGCGGTGGACGCGGGCTGCTTTGATTTGGCATGACACGCGGGTTTTGGAGGCCTGCTGCCCATGACACCGTTCGATTTGAACGCTGTTGCTGCACGCGAAGGACTGGACCACGACACCGTGGTGCGGGTGATTGAAGACGCCGTGAAGACAGCAGCCGAAAGCTCCTGGGGGGCGGGGCGCACCTTGGAAGCGCGTTTTGAAGAAACCACGGGCACGGTGGAGGTCCACCAGGTTTTCTGCGTTGTGGACGTGGTGGAGGACACATCTTCCCAGGTTGGGCTTGCGCAGGTTGGGGAGCTGGGATTCCAGGCCGGTGATGAAATGCTGGTGCAGGTCTTCTACCTGGATGAACACGCGGCGGAGGCGCGCGCGGCGTGCGAAGCCAACCCCGGCCTCCCTTCGTTCCAGTTGCTGGCCCAGGGGCTTGCTGCCCCGCATGGGCCCGCCTGGTTGCGTGCCGCGTGGCCAGCCCGGCGCCATCCCTGGCGTTGGGACGTCAGGGTCGGGCTTCCTGCGTTCGCCGACGCGCTCGACCGCTTTGAACGGTGGGTCCGCGAGGTTGCACCGCGCCACGTGGTGGCCCTGCTTGGTCCCGCGCCGCAGGAGGAACTGGCGGTCTTGGTCCCGCGCGCAAGCGCGCTGGCAGCGTTCTACATCAGGTTCGGGCGCGGCTTTGACGGACTGGACTTCTTCAGCGCGGCGCTGGTGACGCCGGCCGGCGGCGCTGACGTCTCAAAGCTGATGCAGCAGCTCGCCGCGGACGGCCCCGGCTTTGGCCGCTGGGACTCCGCGTGGCTACCGTTCCTCAGCTGGGAAGAGGACATCTACGCGGTGGATCTTTCGGAAGGAGCCAATGGCCGCGTGGTTCATTGGCAACGCGAGACCAGGGCGGTCACCGTGGAGGCGCCCTCCTTTGAAGCATGGATGGGCCTGCTTGCCGCGTGCGTGGATGCCGGCGTGCTGGGCTGGGACAACGGCATCACGCGGGACCTCGCGTTGTACCGGGAGCTGCAAGCGCATCTTCTGGAGGGCTGTCCCTGCCCGCTGCCCTGAGGCGCACTCCGACGCTGCGGGCCATGGCGTTGTGGGCGCTCCGGGCCGCGTGTCACGCTGCCCGGACGGAGGTGGGGCCATGGGGAGGATTGTGATTGCGTGTTACCGGCCGCTGCCGGGCAAGCAGGCCAGACTCAGGGCACTCACCAAGACGCACGTGCAGCGGCTGCGCGACATTGGACTTGCAACCGCGCGGCCCGGCATTGCCATGGAAGCGTCCAATGGCGACGTCATTGAGGTCTTTGAGTGGGTTTCTGAAGAGGCAATTGCCGCCGCGCATGAGCACCCCGAGGTGCTGGCGATGTGGGCCGAATACGAGCAGTGCTGCACGTACATCCCCTTCCCCGACGTCCCCGGCGCCGACACCCTCTTTCCCGGCCACACCCCGCTGCCCACCATTGGCTGAAGCGTGGCACGTCCACTCCGTCATGGGCGCCTGGGGACCCGTGTCCCTCACCGTGTCCCGGAAGCGGCGCGCAGGGACTGCAGCACCACCTCAAACGGACCGCGCCCGGCGCGGTGACCCTCCTTCAGCAGCATCAGCCCAACGCCAATGACGCTGCCCATGGACAGCGGCGGCGCGTCAGGGACCGCACGGCCACGAAACGTCGCCCGGAATTGCGTCAGCTGCAGGTGATGCTCCGTGGAGCGCTGGGCGTGCGTCTCAAACTCCGCAAAGAATGAGAACAACTGCGCCCGCCCGGACGCATCGCGCGTGTAGACCATCAACCGGTAACGGTGACCGTCACCGGTTGCACGCAGATCAAACGCAGCCGCGTCACCCGGCAACGCGTCCGGTGACACCGCGCGGCGCGCCGAGGCAAAACCACCGTTGTTGTCGGTGCGGACAGTGCCGCTGAAGCGTACGCCCGTTGTGTCCACCGTAACCTGCGAACCCGACACGCCACCCATCACACTGTCGTTGACCACGTGCCAGGGCGCAGCGTCGGTGGCCAGGTCAACGTTGGAGGTGGTCACGTTGGGGCTCGCAGTCAACGCGCTTGAGCGTCTTGGCTCCGTGTTGGTTGGGTTGCGGGGTTGGATGCCACGCTGGGCCCGTCGGTTCAGCGCTGTTTGCACCACCCACGGCGCCAGCGTCCCCGCTTGGCCGGGCACGCCCTTGCCCTGAAACCACTGGGCGGATCACAATCAACGTCATGGGCAACCCAACGCCAACGTGGAACTCCAGCGCCGCTTCACGTGACCTGGCCAAACCGGGTTCAAGAACGTGAACCGTCCTTCTCCCAGCTGGGACTGCATCGTCGTGGGGGCCGGAATCTCCGGGCTGGCGGCCCGTTACGCCATGGTGGCCGCAGGACGCCGCGTGATGGTGTTGGAGAAAAGCCGCGGGCTGGGCGGGAGAACCGCCACCAGACGCCTGGAGCCTGCGGGCCTGGCGGACCTGGGTGCGCAATTTTTCTCGTCACGCAATCCCAAGTTCATGAGCCTGCTCCAGGACGCGCCGCTCAAGGAAATCCGGCTTGCGCAGGACGCGCTTCATCCCAGGTTCATCCACCCCGCCGGCATGAGCAGGGTTGCGCACCACCTTGCTGAAGGGCACGCCGAGTCCCCCGACGCTCCCATTGTGCGTGGCGCACGCGTGGCCGGGATCCTGCCCGGCTTGTCATCTTCCGGTGCTGCGGAGGTTCAGGTCCAGACCGAGGCTGGTGAGACCTTTGCTGCCGCGTCCCTGCTGCTGACTCAGCCAGCACCACAAAGCGTGGAGTTGCTCCGGCAGTCCGGGATTCTCCCCGTCACCACAGAGCAAAAGGCCATTGCGGATTGCTGCTACCATCCCTGCCTTGCGGCGGTTTTTACGGTCCAGCCGGGTTTCAACGCTCCAGGGATTCTCAAGGAACCAGGCGGGGACCTCTCCGGGCTCTTTGACCAGGCTGCAAAAGGATTGGCCACGCCCGTACCGCTGCTGGTGGCGCACATGAACCCCGCGTTCAGTGAGGAACATTGGAGTCACCCGGAGGCCAAGGTGCTCCGTGCCATCTGGGAACGCGTGCTGCCCCACTGCAAGAGCGCCGCGCCCACTACAGCGTCGTCGCTTCACCGCTGGAAGTACTGCGAGCCCGTCCAGGCGGTGCAGATGCCTTACCTGCGGTGGGACGGAAGCCTTCCGGTCTGGCTGGCGGGTGACGCCTTCATGGCGTCGCGCATGGAGGGCGCCTTCAACTCGGGAGACGCTGCGGCGCAGTCCATCCTGTCATTTCTCAATGAGAGAATCCCTGCACCTGGTGACGTCCCGCCCTGCTGATTCAGAACCGACGGGCAAGTGCGCAGTTGGCCATGGATTTCACAGATCCATGTAAGGTTCCGGCGCGTCCCGTGACTACCACGGGTATGAGCGCTTTGACGCTACCCCTCAACCCGCCGGATGGACGCGCCATGGCGTCACCCCTGGAAGCCCGCTTCCGCCAACTGTGGGACCAGCACGGGCCTGCTCTGGGCCGCGTGGCGCGCAGCTACACGCGCACCCGTGCCGAGCAGGAGGACCTGCTCCAGGAAATCAGCCTTGGATTGTGGCGTGCCCTTCCAGGTTTCCGCGGCGAATGTTCCGAACGCACGTTTGCCTTCCGCATTGCGCACAACCTTGGCCTCAACCACGCCATGCGCCGCAAGCCGGGAGAACCCGAAGTTGAGGTGCCCGATCCCCGGCCCGATCCCGAAACGCGCGCCGGGGATGCCCAGCGACGCGAGCGGCTCCTTGGCGCCATCCGGGGCCTTCCCCTTCCCTACCGCCAGGTCATCACGCTGGCGTTGGAGGAAATGAGTCACCAGGAAATTGCCGACATCCTTGGGCTGACCGCCAACAACACCGCAGTCCGTCTCAGCCGCGCCAGGGAAATGCTGCGTGCGGCGCTTATGGAGAAGCCATGACGCAAGACCTGGAGTTCAACGCGTGGATGACCGACTTCAAGGCCAACCCTGATGCTCCCGCCGCGGACGTGCTGGTGCGGCGCATCCAGCGGGAAACCCGCAAACAACGGCTCTCCCTGGCGGGTGAAGTGTTGGCGTCGGCGGCGCTGGTGGCGTTCTACGGCTGGCTTCTGGTCTGGAACAACCACCCGGTGCTGGTGGTGCTGGCCATGGCCAACATGCTCTTTGTGGGTGCGTGGCTCACGCGGTTGGTCACCAACCTGCGCGGCACCTGGAACGCTCCCGCAAACACCGCGCGGGCCTACCTGGCCCTCACATTGTCCCGGCGGAAGGCCGCAGTACGTTGGGCGGTGTTTGTGCAGCGCTGCCTGGGCGTCATGGCAGCATTCGGGCTGCTGTGGATTCCGTGGAAGCTCTGGGTGGACTGGCCCATGTATGCCGCGGAGCCGTGGCGTGGCTTCCTTGGAACAGGCGGTTATTACGCCATCATTGTGTTGCTTATGGTTTCCATGCGGCGTTCGGAACGCCGGGCAGCAGCGGACCGTGATGCGTTGCTGGAGGAGCTGCCTGCCCTGCAGGACACGCCGTAGAAGGCCTGGGTTGCCTTTGCTCGGGGAAGCGCACGTCATAGCCCGCCCAGCGGTGACCAAATGAGCGGCTCAACCAGGGCAACGTTGAACGCGCCTTTGGAAACAGAAGTATGACGTGGCGCATTGGCCGCAGCTGTTGTCGGACTGGTTGGGTGCGCAAAAACCCGCGCCGGCGCCACGGTCCAAAGAGACGCATGTTGACCCTGATACGCACGCCTGATCACAAGCCCGCAGTGCGCGCTGTCCTGACGGGGATCCACGCACGCGGGTCACCACGCCGTTCGCCGTGCGGCAATGCTGTGGGAACCCAGAGTTCCTGACGCCATGGTGCGCTCCATACACTGCGGCGCGTTGACACCACGCCTCGCCGAAATATGGTTTCCACCACGACGCGGGGCTTCGTTCAGCCAGAGAAAACAAAAGAAACAATCATCGGGGGAAGAATCAGATGGCACAGGTCCGTACCAGCGCAGTCCGCAACCGTCTTGTGGGAGATGCGCGCAAGAAGCTCAAAGAAGCCGCAGGCGCCAACGGGGTGCTTTCCAAGACCGAAGCAAAGAAGCTGCCCAAGGATGTGGCCCGGGCCGCCGAGACGGTGCGCACCACAAAAGGCCGCGTCACCCTGAACGACGCCGTGGATGCCTACGCCAGCAAGGTGAACCAGGTGCTCACCGCCGTGGACACCCGGGGCAAGGGCGTGCTCAGCGCAGCCGAGGCAAACCGCATCCGCGATCCGGCCCTGCGCGCCAGCGTCCTGGAAGTGCGGGCCAACCTGCAGGGCGGCAGCAGCGGCGGGACCACGGGACCGGGGGTCTCCACGGCCGCGTTTGTGGCGGCCCTCAACGGAGCCCTCAGCGGGATGGAGTCCTTTTGTGAAAGTGGTGACCACGGCGTCAATGTCACCATGCGCAAGGTCCCCGGGCGCAATTTGGATGAGGTGCTGGCCAAGGTGCACCTGGACCCCGCTGCGCCCTGGACCCACGGTGAAACCCGCGTGGAGACCCTTGCCGGCGGCAGCTTGGCGGACACCATTGACGCGTTCACCTCCGCGGCAAAGGACGCCCTGGAGGCAGAGCGGGATGACCTCCCGGATCTGGTGGAGAACTTTGTGAACACCGTCAAGACGCAGTTTGGTGCGTTGGCTGAGGTCCACCTGGCCAAAGGGCGTGACCTTGGCGGGTCATACCTGATTGGCAAGACCTCCAGTGGCTACGTTGCGGTGGCCCTGCAACGCTACGCGGACTGACACAGTACGCGCGCTGCCCAGGCGGACCCGGCCTGGGTTCTGTTACTCCACGAACATGCCGGTGAAAAAACCGACCACCCGGTTGTCGCTGGTCTTTCCGCCAATGAACTTCCCGTGACCAAACATCTCAGTTCAATTCTACCGCATGGTTGATTCAATCCGCCGCAACCACATCGGTCAGGTGGCGCATTGACCGGTTGTTGAACGGCGCCATGGCCACACCAACCGGCTGCGCGCGCGGCTTGTGTTTTGTGGTGCGCCAAGGTCCGGGCCGGCAACCGCGCGTCCTGCAAGGTGGGTCCTTCAGCGCCTGTTGCTCACGCCAGCATCTGGCGCGCCAGCCCCGCCACGTGTTCCCCAATGGCCAAAGACGCGGTGGCCGCGGGTGACGGCGCATTGAGCACATGCAACGCACGCCCCCGCTGCAGGATGGAAAAGTCATCCACCAGGTTTCCATTGGGCAACAACGCCTGCGCGCGCACGCCGGCGGGCGCTTCCGTCAGGTCATCCACGGTGAGCTCCGGCACCAGCGCGTTGAGTGCGCGCACAAACGCCGCCTTGGACACGCTGCGCCACATCTCCAAGAGGCCATCCCCCGCATGACGGCGGGCCAACGCCCAGAACCCGGGGAATCCCAGCGTCCCCAGCAGCTCGCCCAGGTTGATGTTGGACCAGCGGTAGCCCTCACGTGCCAACGCCAGCACCGCGTTGGGGCCGGCTTCCACCCCGCCGTGGACCATGCGCGTGAGGTGCACGCCCAGAAACGGAAAGTCCGGGTTGGGCACCGGATAGATGAGGTGACGGCAGTACTTCTGCGCCGCGGGTTTGAGCGCGTGGTATTCGCCGCGGAACGGGATGATGCGGGCTTCCGGCCGCGCGCCCGCCAACAGCGCCACGCGGTCCGAGTACAGACCCGCACAGTTGATCAACACCCGCGCGCGGTGCTCTCCGACGCTGGTCACCACCCGTACGCCGGAGGATTCCTCGCGCACCTCCAGGACTTTTTCCCCAAGCCGCACCGCACCGTGCTGGGCCACCACGTCCGCCAGGCGCGCGCACACCCCGCGGTAGTCCACAATGCCTGCTTCCTCCACCAGCACTGCCGCCACGCCGCGCACGTGGGGTTCGCGCTCCCGCAGTTCCTCCACGGTGATGGCGCGGCAGGCAACACCATTGGCCAGGCCACGTTCCAACAGCGCATCAAGACGGGGACGTTCGTCCGGCGTGGTGGCCACAATGACCTTGCCACACCGCTCGGTGGCCACCTGGTGCTGCGCACAAAACGTTTCCAGCAACGCCTTGCCGGCGCGGCAGGTGGACGCCTTGAGACTGCCTGGTTTGTAATAGATGCCGCTGTGGATGACGCCGGAGTTGCGCCCGGTCTGGTGCGCGGCCAGCGTGGTCTCCTTCTCCAGGACGGTGACGTCCAGCCCCGCGCGGGACAGTTGCCAGCCGGTGGCCAGCCCCACAATCCCGCCACCCACCACCACCACGTCGGTCATGGGGCGGCGCTCAGTGCGCGTCCGGGCTGTGGTGGATGTCCTCGTCCATGCCGTGGGCCATGCGCACGTGGTAACGCGCGTGGTTCTCATCCGCCGTGCCCACCATCAACTCAAACACCACCTGGTCTTCCGGAATTTCCGGGTCCAGGCTGGCCTGCACAAAAAGGATGTTGTGGGTTTCCAGCACCAGCTCGGACACCAGAGCCTTGCCCAGGATGAACTGCAGGATGGGGGTGTTGGCCTCATCCTCGGTCACGCTCCAGTGGCCCAGCTCGTGGTCAAAAACCACCAGGTCCGCCGTGCCAGCCTGCAAGATGCAGTTGGGATGCGCCTTGAGCCACCGCCAGAACCGCTCAAACGACACCACGCCGCCTGTTTCCTCTTCCAACGCCATTGCGTTCTCCTTGCCGCCGTCTTTGGTCCACGCAGGTGCTACCGCGTGAGGGACGCCCGTGGCTACCCGCGCGCGCGCCACGCTGCCGGCGTCATGGTGGTCCAGCGCTTGAACGCGCGGTGGAATGCGCTCTGCTCGGAAAATCCCAGCATGAACGCCACCTCACTCAGCGGCAGGCGCCGGTCCTTGACGTACCCGCGCGCCAGCTCGGCGCGGGTGTCATCCAACAGGTCACGGAACGACGTGCCCTCCTCCTCCAGCCTCCGGCGCAACGTGCGTTCACCCATGGACAACTGCCGGGCCACCACCCCCACATCCGGAACACCCTTGGGCATCTCCTGCGCCAGCAGGTTGCGCACGCGCTCCAACAACCCTCCGGGGTCCCCACGTTTGGCCAGTGCCTCATTGGCCAGCGTGCGCAGAAAGGCCCCCAGCTGTGCGTTGTGGTTGGGCAGCGTGAGCGTCATGGCGTCGGGACCCAGGCACAACGCGGTGCGCGCCGCGTCAAACACCACCGGACACCCAAACCACGCCACGTGGTGCGCCACATCCTTGGGTGCGCGGTGCGCAAACTCCACGCGCTGGGGATGCAGTGTTGCGTCACCAGAAACCACGCGCGCCCCATGGAGGATCTCCGCCAGCGCGGTCTCCTGGGCCAGGCGGTAGCCCGCGCGTGCGGGCAGGGGCTCCCGTGGGAGCAACTCCAGGCTCCCGTCCGGCGTGAGCACCATGCCCGGCGCATCCGTCCACAGGCGCGAATACCGCACGATGTGTTCCAGCGCTTCCCGCAACGTGGCGCTGTTCAGACACAAAAAGCCCACCAGGCCATAGTCCCCCGGGGCGTATTGCGCGGCCACCTGCAACGCCAGGTCCGGACGCGGCAGGCGGGCCAGCACGGCTTCCCACAGCAGGTGCAACGTGGCCAACGGAACGCGCGCATCCGGGTCTTGCGCCACATCCGCGGAGAAGCCGGCCTCCACGCACACCGCGGTGGCGTCCACACCCAACGCAGGGATGGTGTCCAACAGCTTCTTGATGGCACCGCTGGAAATGGTGAACGCCGCGGCCATGGTGCCGCCACCCTACGCGGGCTCACCCGGGACGCGCCACCACCAGCACGTTGCCGTCGGGATCCGCCCAGTACGCGGCATGGTCCCCCCAATCACGCAACGCCCAGGGGCTGAGCGCCCGTGCGCCACACTCAACAAGCCGCGCCAACACCGCCTCTGGATCATCCACGTGCACGTACAACTCAGACGCCGTGAGCCCTCCGGGCGGCACGCGCAGCGACGGAATACCGGTGTTCCGCGCAAAACCATCCCGCTGGTAGAGGCCCACGCGCAGCGCGCCCGCCTGCAGTTCCACGTACACCGGCACCTCCACCAGCGTGGGCCATTCAAAGACGCGCCGGTAGAACGCCGCGGCCTGCTGCACGTCTTCCACGGCAAGAATCACCAACACCACCCCAGCGTGCGCTGCCATGGGCCGCCTCCGTGGGAGCCATGCTAGCCTGTGGTCTGGAGGACGCGCGCTGCATGCCTGACAACAACCCGGAACGCCCCTCCATCCTGGTGGCACGGCAACCGTCCGCCACGGCGGAAAAGCCCCTTGCTCCAGCACCACCGCAACCCACAGTGGATCCTCCGCGCGCGCCCGTGGCCGCCCCACCACGCAGCACACAAGAAGACCTTGCGTTGGCGTTTGGCGCCCCGGTGAAACTTCCGCCGCTGAGCATGTTCTACCGGGCCACGTTGGCCGTCCTGGTGGGCTGCGTGTTCCTGCTTCCAGTGCTTTACGCGTTGTTGCCCGCGGGTCTTGCCGCCGGTGGTGTGGGCTGGATCCTGCTGCTCAAGGACCGCGTGTACGGCGTGCGCTCTGCGGCGTTGCTGGTGATACCCCCGCTGGGCTTGTGGGCCGCGGCGTATGCGCTGCTGGTGCCCGTCTTCCAACGCAAACCCGCTGCGTACCAACCCGCCCTGGTGTTGCCACGCTCCCAAGAGCCGCTGGTCTACACGTGGGTGGAGAAGACGGCACAAGCCATTGGCGCACCCGTCCCGGACCAGATTGAACTGTTGGGGGACGCCAACGCGTGCGTGGTGTTCCACAAGAACTACCGCGTGTTGCGGCTGGGCCTGCCGCTGCTTGCGGTGTGCAACCTGACCCAGGCCACCGGTGTGCTGGCGCATGAACTGGGACACCTTCGCCAGGGCTGGGCCCGCAAGGCGTTGTTGGCGTGCATGGAAGTGGACGGTTGGTTCCGCCGTGTCCTGGCGGTGACCCAGGAGGACCTGCTGGAGGGCAACCCCAACGCCACCGGCATGATCATGGCGCTGGCCATGTGGCTGTCCGGGTTGGTGCTGGGTGTGTTCAGCCGCGTGGCGCAATTCATCTGCTGGCGCATGTCCCGGCACATGGAACTGGACGCGGACCGTTACGAGGTGACCATTGCCGGCACGCCGGCTTTCACCGCGGTGATGGACGTGCTGGGTCCCGCGCATCTTGCGGTGGAAGAAGCGCTGGAGCGCGCCGCGCATGGTGAAGCACCGTGCCCGGACAACCTCTCACGCTACGCCGCGCGTCAGGTGCGCGTGCTTGGCAGCGGCGAAAAGAAACAGCTGGCACGCGCCATGTCGTCGGATGCGGCAGGCGTCCCGCACCCGCCGTATGAAGCGCGCCTCAACGCGGCACGCGCGTGGGGCCAGCCGGGAAGCGTGAAGCTGGACCATCATCCCGCTTCGGCGGTGTTCCAGGACTTTGACCAGTGGGCACGCGCGGTCACGCTGCGCCAGGTCCAGACGTTGTTGCCGGATGGTGTGCCGGTGGTTCCGCTGGAGCAGATGCCGCCGCGGCAGGGGTGACGTTGCGTCAGGTGACGTCACACCCGGCGCCAACAGGCAGCATACGCGGAGCATCCCGCCGTGTAAGCATGTTGGATGAAAAACGCATTGAAGCAGGAAGCCGCCGCACCACGCCACACCACACGGCATTGCCGGGTGACCGCCGGAAGCAACGCCGCTGCTCCCACGCTGGAGGTGGCCTGCAAACAACGTGGACACCCTGTTGAGCTGACGGAGTGCGTCCACTGCGAGGCGTTTGAATCCCTCACCGACAACCAAGGCGTGCTCACGGTGCGTTGTGACCCGTTTCCCGTCTGGTGAATGGTTACGTTGCTCAGCGCACTTCAAACGTGGCCAGCGTGGACCAGTCCCCGTACGCACCACTGCGTTGCGCGCGAACCTTGAAGCGGTAGCTGGTCCCGCGCGTTTGCGGCCAGAACGTCTTTTGCGGCGTGGTGCTGGTGTAGCTGGTGTACGTGCGCCACAGGCCGCCGGAGAAATATTCCAGGGCAAATTCGTAGCGCGTTGCGTTGGACACGGCGCCGCATGCCAGCGTCACGGATGACGCAGTGATGGCTGTTGCGTCCGGCGTCAGACCGGTGGGCACACCGTCGGTGGCGGGTGGTGGTGGCGGCGGTGGCGGAGGAGGAGGTGGTGGCGGCGGCGGCGGCGGCGGAGTGCTGCTGTCAACGGGCGGCGGTGTCCCGGTGGGTGCCCCATACGCAAACGCACTCCACGGGGACCAGGCGCCGTAGCCAAAGGCATTCTTGCCCCGCACACGGAACCGGTAGTGCCGGTTGTTCCACACCGGATTGACCTTGATGAACGGAACAGATGGAGACCACGTGTAGTACGCGCTCCAGCGTCTGTTGGCGGCGTCCCAGACCTCCACCGCAAACTGCCAACCCGTGGCGTACGCAATGGAGCCCACCATCATCTTCACGTAGCCCACGCCCACCGTGCTGCCGGGCTTGGGATATTGCCCGCCCGGCGCCTGTGGAACCGCGGTGGGACGAGGCGGTGTGGTGCGGTCCACGGTGATGCCCGGCGTGGACACCACCTGCATGGTGTTCTTGTCCAGGCCAACGCCGCACTCCACCTGCTCGGCCCACTGTTTGGCGGCGGGGAAGGACCAGCCACCAAACTTTTCGGTGGACCAGCTGTTGAGGGAGGTCTTGAAGTTGTACCAGGCGTACCAGAGGGGCACGTCGGCAAAACGTGTGGTGTTGCCCATGGCAGACCGCCAATATCCCGGGCCGGTGTAGATGCCGCACGCCACATCCTGACCACCCAGCGCGCGGCAGGTGTCCACCGCCTGCTGGACCTTCTCCGCCAACGCGTTGGCGCCCAGGCCACCCGCAGCCTCCTCCACGTCAAGCCACATGCGACCAATGGGAAATCCTGACGAGAACTCAAACGCCTCACGCACCTGCGTGGCAATGTCCTCATTCCAGTAGAGGTAGACGTACGCATCCACCGTCATCCCGCGCGCCACCGCCATCTCCAGCTGCTGGACGGTGATTTCTTTCACCTGCGTGCCCGCAACCACGTGGCGTACGCCCGCGTTCCAAAGGCAATCCATCTCACTTTGCGCAATGGGCCCCTCCCAGAAGCTCACATCCACGCCGTAGACGGCGTTGTTGGCCGGGTCCCCCAGGAACACGCCCTGTTCGTCCGTTCCGTCCTGGGAATCCAAGCCGTCCGCCGCCTGTCCTTCCATGTCCACACCACAGGCGGAGAGCCACCACGCTGCTGCCAGCAGACCCACAAGGTACCTTTTCACGTCACACCCCAGCGTCTTTGCATGGGCGGCGTTGCCCATGACCACATGAACCAAGGTGTCAGAACGCGCCCCACACTTCTTGACCGGCGCGGCCAGAGCATTGGCCGCCGGGGCCAGTGGCATCCGTCATCGGGTGGACCTGTGGTCACTGCGGAACACGCCACGTCACCACCACCGTTTGCGCCGGCCCACCGCCCCGGGGTGCCGGCCATTGTCCCAGCACCACGCGCCCGCCCGGCAACAGCCGCGCATTGGCCTTCATGTGCTGGTGCACCAGGCTGGTTCCTTCGCGCACCTTGCGCTCCACGGAGAAGGAAAACGCCGGAGGATCCTCCTCACGGCCATGCCGGCACGCGGTGATTTCTGTTTCCACCTGGTTCTCCACCTGCATGACGGACGAACACCCCGCCCCAACCAGCAGTGACACCGACGGACCAGGCACTTTGGTGCCATCCTGCTGGACCACCACATCCAACAACGCGTTGGGCGGCAGCGTGGCCGGACCGTTTGGAAGATTGGACATCAACAACGCAACAATCGTGATGGGCGTGAACATGGCGTGTGCTCCTTGAGGGAAAGCGTGATGCACGCCCCAAGGCAACACATATGCCACGTGGACCTTTTGCCAGGATGGCGCAGCCCACGCGCCCAAACGCGTCTGAGAAGTGCCGCGTGCCGGATTGTCAGCGCGTTGCTGGTGACGCCGTGGCATACCGCCACGCACGGGCTTGCCGAGCATGCTGCGTTCTGCAGTTCATTCCGCCAGCCATGCGGTGGGCGTGCGCGCCACGCCGTCTTTGATGGTGTGCGTGAGGCTTTGCATTGCCGCGGCCAGCCCCGTGGAGGGGTCCTTGGCCAACAGGATGAGGTCCGCCCGGCACCCGGTGGTGAGGCACCCGCGGTCCGGGCGTTCCACCATGGCGGAGGCATTCAACGTGGCCATGCGCAACACCTCACGCGGCGTGAAACCCGCGCGCTCCAACAACACCAGCTCGCGCCACGTGGTGGGACCATGCAGGTAGTAGGGGAACAACGGCCAGTTGCCCGAATCACTTCCCATCACCAACGGCACCCCCGCCGCACCCAGCGCCCGCAACGCGCTCCCGGACGATTTCAGACGCGGCTGGAGCATGCGGTCTTCGGCCCAGTGGCCCAGGCCGGTTGTGGACAGCCGGGACAACGCGGGCAACATGAAGCGCGGAATAGACGGCACCAGTTCTCCCAGCGCGCCCTGGTTGTAGCGTTGCAGGGACGCCTCATCCCGCAACGTGGCGCGCACCAGTGGTGGGACGGCGGCGTCCTGCCACGGCGCAGAAGGCACCGTCTCACGCACAATGTTGGACACATCCCACGGCGACAATGTGGTGATGACGTACGCGCCGCTGCGGCGCGTCTCGGCCACCAGTGTTGCATCCGCTGTTTCCGGGTGATGCACCAGCGCGTGTGGCTTGAGGGACAGCGCCACCTCCCACGTGGGCTGGGTCATGGCGTGGACGTACGTGCGCAGCCCGCGTTCACCCGCCGCCGCCGACGCTGCGGCGAGAAGCGGTGTGGGGTGCACGTTCCAGATGTTGGACATCATTCCGGGTTCCACGGTGAGCTTGATGCCCACCGCCTGGCTTTGCACCAACGTCTCCACATGCGGCGCAATGTCCTGTGGCCCCGCAATGCCCGGCGGAAACAGGTCCTCCATGTAGCCTCCGGGCGTGGAGAACACCGGCCCCAGGTGCAGGTAGTCCGGTCCGGGGAATCCCTGCTGCCGCGCGGCCAACACCTGGCGCGCCACCACGGCGTCCACGGCGGGATCCAGGATGGTGGTCACGCCGTACGCCAGGTAGGCCCGCAGGTGCTGGTGACGCAGTTGCGCGGTGGTGACGGCGTCATCCCCGCGCAAGGCCGCGCCAGGCGCCATGGAGAGATGGACGTGCATGTCCATGAGCCCCGGCAACAGATACGCGCCCTGCGCGTCCAGCGTCGGCACTCCGTCCACCGCATCAGGGGCGTCCCATTGCGCCAGCACTCCGTTGCGCACCAGAAGGTTGGTGGACGCGCTGGGGTGTTCTTGGGTGGGGTTCCACGGGCGCGCGTGGAGGATGAGCAGGTCTGAAGGGGCAATCTTTGGTGCGGCGGGAAGCGGAAGCTCCGCGGACCCGCGAATGGCCTGCACGAGCGCCGCAGGATCATACTTCCACGCCGGCGCACACGCGGTGGACGTGCACCAAAGGCATGCAACAAGCAAAGACAAGCGCATGGCGGCAGTGTCCCAGCGCAGTGGCCCCACAGGCAATGGCGGGGCGTAACTTCTCACCGAGAAGACGCGTGTGTGGGCGGCGCTGTGCGCTGAAGGCTCCATGACCCAGGAGGCCATTGTGGCTGGGCGGTTGGCCTGGGGTGTTGGTGGCCCGCATGGGTGGTTGGGCTGGTTAGAGGGGGCGGGTTTGGGGACCTAAAGTCGACGGCTCGGGTGGTGCCCCCTGGGGTGGCCATCAAAGCGTATTACGCTTTGATGTGTGGTCCAACAAAATCAAGGAGTTACCGCCAAAAATATCAAAGCGTATTACGCTTTGTTTGAGGGGGGACCCGGCCGCCCGCTTCAGAAGAATATCTTGCCGGACCACGTCGTGCGCGGGTGGTTGGGACCCAAGGCACAGCACAGCGCCCGCCCGTTGTTGCCAGCCGACCGTTCATCCCAATGCCCCCCCATAACCAGCCCATGCCCACCAATGCCAGCCTGTTCCAACTGGGATTGCACCAGAGCTTCAACAACCTCCTGGGCATCACGAGCCCTCCCGCGACCTGAAGGGCCTGAGGACAATGGCCGCAGCTCAAACGGCACGCCACGTGTGCAACGGCGTCATGCACGTCATGCAACCGCATGGCAGGTGTTGCGTCTTTGTGGTTATGGTGTCACCCGCAGTGTTGCTGTCAGGAGAACGTGCCGTGTCCATCCAGAACCGTCCCACCACCACCATCCGGCGCCCGCCCGCCGTCACCGTCCCCACCCCACCGGTGGCCGCCGCGGGCGTTGAGAAGCCCGCCGGGAAGAAGGAATCGGGCGCGCCGGAACAACAGTTTTCCAGCACGGCCATTCGCAGTGCCCAGGACAGCCGCGTGACCCAGCCCCAACGGGTGAAGGGCGCTGGCCTTTCCGGGGTGGAGGCATTGCGGGTGGGCCTCAACCAGCCGGCGGGCTCCCTCACCCGCGCAGAACAAAAGGCCGTGGCGCTTGCCACCACGTGGGCGGGCGCAGGGGAAGCGCTGGCCAGCCAGCCCAAGAGCAAGGCAGTGGCGTTGGCGGCCATGACCACGTCAGAGGAGATGGTCATGAAGCTCTCCCCTGCGTTGAAGAAGGACATGGCGTTCCTCAAGCAGGCGGCGCTGGCCAACCCGGCCTTGGTGATGCCTGAGTTGCAGAACGAATACCTTCGTGGCGGCATACGCAAGGCATTTCCCGAAGCACGGCAGAACAAGCTGCTGGCGGACCCCGACGTCAAAGCCGCGGTGGCCGCACAACGCGCCGCACTGGCCGCCGCGCCGGACATCCGGCCGGACAGTTTTGACAACCGCCGCATCCTGGCCCAGCTGCTGCACAACCGCGCCAACCCCGCCGAAGTGGATGCCCGCCCCACGGCGGTGGCGGTCTATCCCAAGAGCGATTGGAACGGTCAGTTCACCGGCACCGCGTCCCAGCTGCAGGACCTCACCAAGGCGTACCGCCTGATGTTCTACCAGGTGGAAACCGACGCCGAGTTTGGTGGTGCGGTCAAACACGCCACCCAGAACAAGCCGGCGGACCTGGTGATCATTGGCGGCCACGGGGAGGCCACGCTCACCGCGTTTGGCGCCGACGATCCCGCGCGTTTGCCACCCGCCATGCGCAAGCGCCTGGAGGGTGGACGGATGGGCCCCAAGGAACAGGAAAGGCTGATGGCGCGCCTGGCCGTGGTGAATGAGGAAAAATACCTGGATTTCTCCGACGCGGACATTGTGGCCGGCATCAAGGACCGCGTTGGAAAGGGCGCCAACGTGGTGGTGATGAGCTGCTCCACCGGAAAGGGCGGCACCGGCGGGAACAACATTGCCAACTTTCTGCACGGGTTGTTGCCGCAGGCGCACATCCATGCGCCCACCGAGCCGGTGCAGAACAGTGGCGTGGTCCTCAACGACAAGGGCCTCTTTGAGAAGGCGGGCTTTGCTGAGATTGGAAAAGCCTACGTGGTTGGGCCGCGGTGATTCTGGTCCGCCGTCAAGCGTGAGACGGGCTACCGGGCCTTGCTCTCCGCCACGCGGAATTTCACCATCTGCTTGATGAGCGCCACCGGCAACGGTGCATCCAGGGGGAACTGCACGGTGCCTTTGGATGTTTTGTACCTGGTCAGCTTTTCACTGAAGGTCCCCACGGCGGATGCGCCCGCATAAAAACCAATGTGCCGCACATAACCCGCAAAGTACACCAGCGGGCCGTTGAGGTAATAACTCGGCATTTTGTAGGCAATCTTCTCCTCAGCGTCAGGCGCCTGCGCAAGAACAAGTTGCCGGAGCTGCGTCAGCTTCTTGCGCACCTCCGGCGGGAATGACCGGATGTATGCATCAACGGACGCGGGGACCTTGTTGTTTTTTTCCATGGCGTGCTCCGCGGTGGCGTCACAGAACTGTGCAGGGAGGACGCCCGTCGGTCAAACGGCCTCCCGCCGCGCCAACAAGGCACGCCGCACGCGTGGGCTTGCACCGGGGCGCAGGCGCACGCCACAACCTTCCCGCGTTGAAACCCTGAGGGGGCATTGGGATGAAACCACGGCCGCGGTTGTGGGAGATGTCGGTGTTGTGCTGCGTTGCGGCCACCGCGTGTGATGGTTGTTTCACCGCGCCGGGACTCTCTGCCACCATTCCCCTCATCACCCCCAGCGCAGACAGCGTGGACTTTGGGGACGTCCCGGTGGGCACCCAACGGCAGCGCACTGTGACGCTGCGGAGCAGCGGCAACGGACCACTGGGCATCCAGTCCATCAACGTGGATGGTCCCGCCGTCTTCACGCTGCAAACGTCCACCCAGCTGCCCACCACCCTGGCGCCGGGAACATCCATGACGGTGGACGTGACGTTGGCGCCCACGCAGCCCGGCGCAGTGGCGGGGGACCTGGTGGTGCAATCTTCGGCGGACAACGGCGGCACCCTGCGCATTGCGCTGCGGGGCACCGCACTGCCGCCTTTGGACTGTGATGACCAGAACCCCTGCACGGATGACGCCCTCAACCCGCTGGAGGGCCGCTGCGTCTACACCCCACACGTTGGGGACTGCAGTGACGGAACAGCCTGCACCGAAAATGACTTTTGTGTGGCCACCACCTGCGTGGGCATTGCGCGGCCGTGTGTGGACCCCACCGCCTGCACGCGGGACCTGTGTGACGCCGCCACCGGATGCGTTTTCATTCCAGACGCCAGCGCGTGTGATGACAACAACGCCTGCACCGCCGAACTGTGTGACGCGGTCAACGGCTGCGACCACATCACGCTGCCCAACGGGACGCCGTGCGCTCCAGTGCTGGGATGTGCCTCACAAAACATCTGCCTGGACGGAGCATGCATCAACCAACCTGCGCCGGACGGCACGCCGTGCACCGATTTTGACCTATGCACCGGGCCGGACACGTGCCAGACCGGTACGTGCGTGGGCGTGCGCATCATGCAAGACCCCGCCGTGGTGAGCCACCTGCCCACGTTTGGCGGGCCGGGTTCCACACCGTTGGTGCTGGATGACTCCACCATCCTGTTTGCAACGCCGCGCGGCTTTTTGCAGGTCTACAGCGTGCTCAGCGTGGCGCATACCGCCACCGGTGGCGTGGACCTCACGCTGGTGAAGGTGGAGAACGGCCGTCTCAAACCCGTGGCAACGCTTGCCCTGGAGGACGTGTCCGTCCCGCACCTGATCCGGGTTTCCGCCACCACCGCCATCCTTGCGGTGCGCCAGGCGGGCGGCCCCCAGGACACCTGGGCGTTCCATCAACTCACCTTGGGCAGCACCAGCATTGCCGCCCAAGCGGTGGGCTCCATCACCACCAACCTCAACGGTCCCCGCATGGCGTGGCTGGGGAATGTCCTCTACGTGGCGCAGGTCACGCTGGGAGGCCAATGGCTGGATTTTTCCGCGGGGCCCACCGCCGTGACGCAGGGGAGTTGGACCTGGCCCACACTGGTGTTTGATATCCTGGCGGACCCCGTGCGCAACCAACTGGTGTTGACCGGTGGACCGGTGCGCGTGGCCAACGTGGTGGACCCGCACCAACCCCAGGCGCTGGCGGTGCAGCCGCTGCAACTGCCTGCGTATGACGGTGCGTTGGACGGGGACTTCCTGGTCACGCGGGATGCGTGTTGCACCACCCAGGTCACCACCATCACGGACCTGCGGGACTGGTCCACCGTGCGTTCCTTCAATGCGCTCAACGCCATCTATGGCGGGCTGGCGTTGGCCAACAACACGCTGCTGGCGTTGGTCCCGTCCGCCACACCGGGCGATTACGACCTGCGCACCGTGGACCTCACGACGTCAGACGCGCCGGTGGGACGTGTGCTTCTGGGCCGCAACCTGGAACCCGGGTTGATGCGCGCGGTGTCCGGGCGGGGCAACCTGGTGGCCACGGGTGCCGCAGGCGGGAGCACGCGGGTGCTGTTCCTTGACGGTGGCGGCCAGCTCCTCACCGGCCCGGGCCACGGCGGGATTTCCTGGTTGCAGCGCGTGGGCAACAGCACCATGGCCTACAGCTCTGGTGCGGTTCAGCGCTTGGATGTGATGAACAATGGCACCGCCGTGTTTGGCCAGGGAGGTTCCCTGCCCCTGGGCGCGGGATTTGTGCGCCTGGCGCCCAACGTGGTGCACGGGGTTTTTCCGGCGTCACGCACGGGCATTGGCCGGTCGCGTTCGGTGCTGTTGCCTGCGGCGGTGGTGGATGCGCAACAACCGGATGGGATGGTGGCCGCAGGCTCGGTGCGCTTTGAAGGCGCGTCAGAGGGCAGTTGGTTCACGTTTGCCACCACTGGAGCCGCCGCGTTCTGGACGTTTCCTGGTGAGATCAACCCCCGGGTAAACATGGTGGACCTGGCAGCGGCCAATGGCGCAGTGGACCAGCTGCTCCCGTCCACGTCGGCGGCAGTTGTGGACACGGGGTGTGCGGTGGCGTTCTTCCCGCAGCGGGATGAAGACGTGCTGGTCTACGTCACCGAAGGATGCAACCCGGAACCCGCCCAGACCATCCACCTGCTGGCGCTCCACGGGAGCCAGCCACCCACGCGCGTGGCCTCATCAAATGCCACCATGGCGCCACCCATCCTGGACATTGCCGCAACGTCAGACCGCCTGGTGGTGCTTTTGGGTGAGCAGGACGGCCTCAACGCATTGCGCCCCTATTCGGGCAACCGGGTGATGGTCCTCAACGTGCTGCAGGGTGCGTCCGGCGCCACGCTCACCACAAGTGGCCTGGCGTACGTTCCGGAGGTCAACGGGGCGCCCCCCGCGTTGCACCAGGTGCTGGCGTTTGCCGGGAACACTGCGTTCTTCACCAGCCGGCACGGCGTGGTCATCCTGGACCTGCAACAACAACCGCCGGGGCTGCGCGGTTTCATCCCCACGCCAGAGCCCGTGGTGGATGCCGTCTTTGTGGACGGGCGCGTGCACCTGGCCACCACCCACGCCGTCACCGTGGTGGAACCGCCGTGCCCACCGCCGGTTCCGTGACGCCACAAGGGGTGACTTGTGTGGCCGTCCCGGGTTAGGACGCCACCCATGCTGCACGTCCACAACACGCTCACCCACCAGAAAGAAAAGTTCACCCCCGCGCACCCCAAGGTGGTCCGCATCTACACCTGCGGCCTCACCGTGTACGCGCCCATGCACATTGGACACGCGCGCACGTACTGCTTCTGGGACACGTTCCGCCGCTACCTGGAATACCAGGGCCTGCACGTGGTGAGCGTCATCAACTACACGGACATTGATGACCGCATCATGGCCGCCAGCGGCGGAACAGACGGCAGCGGTTGCCTGGACGTGGCTGAACGTTACGCGGCGTTCTTCCGCCGGGACTGCCAGAACCTGCACATCAAGGACTACGCCACCTACACCCGCGCCACGGATTTTGTGCAGGAGCAGATTGATCACATTGCGCGCCTGCTGGAGACCAACCACGCGTACGTGGTCAACGGCGAGGTGTTCTATGACGTGGGCAGTTTCCCGGAGTACGGGCAACTGTCCGGCAAGGTGCTGGAGGACCAGGAAGCCGGCGCCAGCGGGCGGTTGGAAGAAGACATGGCCCGCAAGCGCAACCCGGCGGATTTTACGCTGTGGAAGCCCAGCCTGCCGGGCCAGCCCACCTGGCAGACCGGGCACAAAGACTGGCCGCAGGGGCGTCCGGGCTGGCACATTGAATGTTCGGCCATGAGCACCACGTTGCTGGGCTCCCAGTTTGACGTGCACGGCGGCGGAATAGACAACCTGTTCCCGCACCATGAAAATGAAGTGGCGCAAAGCCAGCCGCTGTGTGCGCACCCCTGGGTGCGTTACTGGCTGCACCCGGAACACCTGGACCTGCGTGACGAGGAGACCAACAAAAGCGTCAAGATGTCCAAAAGCCTGGGCAACGTGGTGAGCGTGCCGGACCTGTTGGCAAAATATTCTTACGACGAGGTTCGCTGGTTCTTCTCCAGCAGCCACTACCGGACCAAGCTGCAAATCACCACGCGGGACAGCAAGATCACCTGGGAGCTGGTGGATGCAGCGTTGGGCGGTTACCTGCGCGTGAAGAAGTTGTTGGCCAACCTCAAGGAGAAGCTCGCCAGCGCCCCCGTGGACGCGTTTGGCAAGGGTCACTACCTTTCCATGCGGCCGGCGCAGGACCAGGTTCCGCGCATGCGGCACCTCTATGAGACCGGTGCTTTTGCGGCCCACACCAAGGCGTTCATTGGTGAGTTCCAGCAGGCCATGGATGACGACCTCAACGGCCCGCGCGCATCCGCTGCGGTGTTTGGATACGTCAACGCGCTGTACGCCGCGGGCATTGAGAAGAGCGAAGACGCAGCAAGCTTGCTTGCAGTGTACCGCGCGCTCACCCGGCACCTGTTCATCTTTGGGATTGATGAGGTGGACGCACGCCTCTACCCGGAGTTGTACGCCGAGACGGTGAAGGCCGCGGTGGCCAAGGGCGAATCCAAGGGCGGGGACGGCGTGATTGACCGCCTGCTGGTGATGCGCCAGGAGGCCCGCAAGGCCAAGGACTTTGCCAAGGGTGACGCCATACGCAACCTGTTGGTGGAGGCGGGCGTGGAGGTGGAGGACACGCCCAAGGGCACCCGCTGGGGCGCCAAGAAGTCCTGAGGGCCGGCCCAAACAACTGGCCAGGTCTGACAAGCCACAATCAGCAACAGGCTCTCACGGCGCCAGCAGGTTGCCGGCGCAACGGAACCCCACAAAGCGGCTGGTACCGGCCACAAACTGACGCGCGGTGGTGGTCAACGCGTCGGCTTCGGTGCTGGCAAAACTTCCACCGCGCACCACCTTCAACCCTTCGGTGCCCACCTTGACGGTGGCGTTGGGGTACGCGGTGGCGTCGGTGGAGGTCCATTCGGCGGCATTGCCCGCAAGGTCCTGGATGCCCTCCGGCGTGGCGCCGCAACCGCGCAACCCCACCGGCAACAGGATCCCGCCCACGCCCTTGAACGCGTTGACGCACTCCTTCTTGAGCACGTCTCCAAACGGGTAACGCCGCGTGCCGCCGGACCGCGCGGCCCATTCCCACTCCGCCTCGGTGGGCAGCCGTCCCTGGGCGCCGTAACGCCAGCGGCAGAACTTCTCAGCGTTGTCCACGGTGATGTCCACCACCGGCAACGCCGCAAGCTGCTCCACCATCTTGAGGGACGGCGGCCACGGCGTGCGCGCGCCGGTGGCGTCGGCAAAGGCCTTGAAGTCCCCCGTGGTCACCTCGGTGAGTCCCAGCGCAAACGGCGCCACGGTCACTTCCAGGTGCCCCACGTCCAACGCCACGCCCTTGCCGTAGGGGTCACGTCCCAGCTGCAACACACCGCCTTGGAGCGCCACCATGCCCGGTGGCACCGGCAAACGTTGGGCGGCTTGCGGCGCGGGCTGGGCTGGTGGTGACCCAACATCCGGTTGCGGCGTGGGCTTTTGCACCGGGGGCGGTGCGGGTTGGACGGCGGGCGGTGACAACGGGATGACATCTTCCACTGGCGCCGGCGTGACCGCCGTGGTCTTCCCGCCACCGCCTGCAAACATCACCCCACCGCCCAACGCCACCACCACCAACAGCGCCCCGCCCACCACCATCACCTTGGCCCGCTTGGACATCATGCCCGCGGCCGCGGCGTCGCCCATGGCTTCGGTTTCTTCGGCCAGCTCTGCCAGCACGCGGTCATTGGGGAAGTTCAGGTTGGTCAGACGCCCCAGGTCCGCCTGTGACGTGGGCGGCGTGGCGGTGTTCACGTTGACCGAAGGCGTTGACGTCGGCACCAGGGACTGCGGGGTTGCGTTGGGTGGTGCGGTCACCGGCGTCTGGCGCAACATCCCCAGCGGCATGGTGTGGGACGGCGTGGACGCGTTGATGCCCGTCACGCCACGCGCCGGGGTGCCCGCCAGCGCAGACCGCGGCGCAATGCGCGTGGTCTTGCCCGCGTCCGCCGTCACGCCTTGCGGCAGGTACGGCGCCAGCGCCTCCATCACCGCCGTGGCCGAAGGCCGGTGCTCGGCACGTTTGGCCGTCATCTTGGCCAGCAGGCCGGCCCACGCCTGCGGCACGTCATCCCGCACCAGGCGGACATCCGGCAGCGGGTCCCGCACGTGTTGCATCACCAAAGAAAACGCCGCCTGCGTGTCATTGCCGCCGCCGGGCTTGAACGGCGTGTCCCCGGTGAGGAGTTCATAGAGGGAGATGCCCAACGCGTAGATGTCACTGGCGGCCGAAGCCGCCGCCCCCTCCACAAACTCCGGTGCAAAATACGCCGGTGACCCGGGGATGCCCTGGCCGGACTGCGTGATGCGGCCGGTGGCGTCCCCGTGGCGCGCAATCCCAAAGTCCAACACCTTCACCTTGCCCGCGTCGGTGATGAACAGGTTGGCGGGCTTGAGGTCCCGGTGGAAGACGGCGTGCTGGTGCGCATGCGCCACGCCGGCCAGCCCCTGCACCATGATGTGCGCCACGCTGGAGACCGGCAGGCGGCCATGGAACTGCAGGTGTTCATCCACCGTGCGTCCCGTCAACAACTCCATCACCATGAACAACGCGCCGTTCTCCTCGGTCACGTTCTCCACGCGCATGATGTTGGGGTGCTGCAGGATCTCCATGAACTCTGCTTCCTGCAAAAACCGCTGCCGGAAGCTCACATCCGCGCTCAGCTCCGGCCGGATGATCTTGATGGCCCGCACCATCTTTTCCACGCGCAGGTTCTGGGCCGCGTAGACCATCCCCATGCCGCCCACCCCAATGCGCTTCACCAGGCGGAAGCCGCCCAGGACGCTGCCAACATCAATGGTGGGTGGTGGCGCTGAACTCACACGCCCAAGTTGCCACGTTTCAACGCGTCACACAAAGGTGGATCCACCCGCCTGTCGTCGGAGGGATGACACCGGGCGCCTGAGGAGGACATGGGTGACCCGCTGGGGGCGGGGCATTCAAAAAACGTCCCGGCGGTGCGGGGTTGCCGCCGTGGAACAGCGTTGACCACACCGTGGACACCATCCCGTCAATGGGCACCGCGGCGTGGAGCAACACAAGGACGCAGGTGCACCTTGCTGGACGTGAGACCGGATGAAGGCGCCCCCAGCGGCAGGCGTGTGAGGTCTGTGCCGGCCACCCCCGCCGGCTGCTCCAGGCGAGCGCCTGACCGTCCTGTTAGGGTGGTGCGGTGCGCCTGTTCATTGGTCTCTACGCCGCCGTCTTCATTGCTGCGTGCTCAAGCAAGCCGGACGCCACCAGCCAGGTTTCCGGGTCCGGCATGGCTGTGTGCCGCCTGGCAGAATCTGGCGTGGTCACCTGTTGGGGAAACGGTGGTCCAGGCAACGTGTTGGGCCGCGGAGAACCGGACTACCTTCCTGGCGCCAGGCTGCCGGCGCGCGTGGTGGACCTCAAGGACGCCACGCGCATCACCACAGGCCTCACCACGGCGTGCGCAGTCCGCCGCGATCAGAGCCTGCAGTGCTGGGGCATTGACTGGGCCACCGCCACCGCGGGCCGCACCTCCGGCACCCAGCGTCCCAAAACCATCCATGGTCTTGCCGGTGTGGTGGATGTTTCGGCCGGGCGCTCCCATGTTTGCGCCGTGCTGGCCAGTGGACAGGTCTTTTGTTGGGGTGACAACGGCGCGGGCCAGAGCGGCCAGCCTTTCACGTCCGTTGTGGATGTCATCCAGAAGCCAACGCCGGTGGGCGGGGTTCAAGATGTGGTGAGAGTGTACGCCGGGGAAGAAGCCACCTGCGCGCTCCACCGCGACGGCATGGTGGCGTGTTGGGGCAGAACCGGGCCGTGGCCCATGGAACGCTGCCCATCTGGTCCGGGCCTTGGGGCGTGTGTCAGGGCTCCAGACCGCGCGGTGATGGAGGCGGCAGGCCGGGACAAACACGTTCCCCGCCCCATGCCGGGGCTCAACAATGTGGAGATGATGGCGGTGGGGAGTTCCTTCTATTGCGCGCTGCGCAGCAACGGAGAGGTCTTGTGTGGCGGGGAAAACACGCTGGGACAACTGGCGCAGAAGCACGTCAACCCCGTGACCGGCGTTGTGAAGGCAATGGTCCCTGAGGACGCGGTTCACATTGCAGCGTCCAGCTGGAGCGCTTGTTCGGTCCACCGCAGCGGGGAGGTCTGGTGCTGGGGTGCCCTGCCGCAGGTCCCTGGACAAAGTGGGACCGACCGTGGCCCCACCCTTGTCCAAGGGTTGCCCCAGGCCACACAGGTTGCCGTGGGCTCGCTGCATGCGTGCGCACGCGTGGAGGGCGGAAAGGTCTGGTGTTGGGGCTCCGGCCCAAACGGTGAGACTGGCCGGGGAACCTTCCGGGAGCCCGCACCGCCGCGCCCCGTGCCTCTTTGACGGCGCGGCCTTTGGGCTGGGCGTGGTTCACGGAATGCGCCCGCAGCGTTGCTGTTGTTGATGGGATGGCGCTGGCGGTTACTCTGCGTTCCAATCCGCTGCGGCAAGGACCTTCCAGCCCGTGTCCAACTTGTCCGTGCGCAAGCGAACCATGCGCAGCGGCCACTTGCGGCTCTTCTTGTCACGGCCTTCCAGCGTCTCAATGCGGAAGCGGATGAAGTCCAGTTGGTAGCGGCCCTTGCCTCCACCTTCCGCCAGCAACTTCCGCACGGGGTTCTTGGGGTGCCAGTAGACCTCCTTGTCCACGCGGGCCACCTTGGCAAACACGGGGTGGCTCTTGAGGAACGCCGCGGCACGCGCCTTGGTTGGTGCCTGCAGCGCCTGGGCCTGGCTGGCATCCAGTTCCTGCACGCCCAGCCCGTCCGGGTCAGACCCGGGACCGCCGCCCATCAACTTGGCCAACGCGGCCCGGCCTTCCTTGTCCAGGTTCTCAATGTTGGTCATGACGTCAGAAAGATCGCCGCTTTCAGACAGCCACGGCTCCCGCTCCACCATCTTCCAGTTGGACAGCACTTCAAGCCGTGCGTTGAGCGTGGCGCCGCCAAACAGTGCCTCCCGGCCTTTGTCGTCGCCAGCGCCGGACAACGCATTGAGATAGGCCTCGGCAATCTTGCGGGGTTCATCCTGGACGGTGAGGTCCACCGGGGTGGACGTTGCCGTGGATTCACCCACGCTCAACGGCGCAGCCGGAGCGGATTTCTCTGATTTCTCCGGCTTGGCAGGCTTGGGTGGCTTGGCCCCCATGAGGAGAGCGGTTGCCAACAACAAAGAGCTGATGGTGAGGGTGCGCATGACTGCAAGCATGCCGCACGGGCCCACCGCCGCGTCAAGCACATATGGGACTGCGCTTTGTTGTTGGACAACCCTTCCAGGTATTCGCTGAAATAGAGCGTGTCGGAGAACGCCCCGGAGGAGCTGGCCTGACCACTGCCGCTGCTCGCCGACGCTCCGCTGCTCGCCGACACCCCCTCTTTCAACAGAAGTCCACAGCCACCACGGGCCTTGCCACTGCCCCGCCCCATGCGCGTTCCGCGAGGTCAAAGAACCAGGTCCAGCAGGCGGGGATCCGCTTTGGTATTTGCTTTTCTTTTGTGCGCCCTGCGGTGTCTAACGTGTGGTGTCTTTGTTCTCTGGGGGTTGATGTCATGAGCCATTTGGGTGCACGGGCTGTTCTTGCGGCGTTGCTGGTTCTGGCGGGTTGCTCCACCAGTGGAGACGGGGACGCCAGTTCCAGTACATCCTCGTCGAGCTCGTCCGGTTCCGGTGGCGCTTCCTCACAGACTGCTGCCTCATCCACAACCACGGGTTCCTCGTCACGGCAGTCCTCGTCAACAGCCACCACGACCAGCAGTTCACGGGCTTCTTCCGGGACCAGCCTCAACGCCAGCAGCATGGGCGGGTCTTCCTCGGCGGTAATGCCGTCCTCCAGCACGGCGGCGTCCAGCAGCGGCACAGCAGGCACATCCTCCACCTCAGCCGGAGGATCCAGCAGCCTCACGCTGTCCTCATCCTCCGCCGCGGGGTCTTCATCCCTGGCGCCCTCCAGCGGCTCAGCAGCCAGCAGCAGCAGCGGCGTGCTCCAGCGGTCCGGGCGCCTCATGGGCATGCACGTCAACGCCGCCGAAGATGGCGACTACACAGCGGCATTCACCCACGCCCGCAACGCCGGCGTGGACTTTGTGAACATCCTGCTCATCTGGGGTGACGGTGGGCTCACCAACCTGCCAGCGGCCCCGCTGACGACGGACGCGGCGGGAACCATGTTTGACTTTGCGCTCCTGGACATCGCCAACAGCTACTACCCGGCGTACAACATGAAGGTGTCCCTGACCATTGCGGCGCTGGACACGGTCCACAAGTTTGTCCCGGTGGACTTCATCAACACACCGTTTGATGACGCCACGTTGATTGCCCGCTTCAACCTTCTGCTGGACAACCTGTTCTTGCGCATCCCCAACCTGGAGCTGCTCTCCCTGCAAATTGGCAACGAGGTGGACGCTCCGCTGGGCACCAACGCCACCGCCTGGGCGCAATACCGGACATTTTTTGAGGCCACCGCCGCGCATGCACGCACGCTTCGTCCCGGACTCCCGGTGAGCGTGACCACCACGCTGCGCGGCATCACCTCACCCGGCAAACAGGCCCTGGCGCAAAGCCTCTACACCAACGCAGACACCGTGAGCGTCACGTACTACCCCATGGGCCCAACCTTCCAGATGGACAGTCCTTCCGTTGTCACTTCGGACTTTGCAGCCCTGGCGGCATTGTACCCGGCGCCGCGGCCCATCTTTCTGCAGGAGGCCGGGTATTCCTCCGGAAGCACATATGTGGCGGGCTCCACGGAGCTGCAGCGGCAGTTTGTGTCCCAGGTGTTTGGCGCGTGGGATGTGTACGCCGCCAACATCTGGGTGGTGTCCTTCCTCAACCTCACCGAATGGTCCACCGCCACCGTGGACGGCTTTGGCACCCAATACGGAATATGCCCCGGAAGTGTGTGCAATGAATTCAAGGAATTCCTCCAGACGCTGGGACTGCGCACCTACGCCGGGTCCGGCGTCAGCAAGCCCGCGTTCCAGGAATTGCGCCTGCAAGCCGCAGCCCGTGGCTGGCCGGTGCAGTGAGCGGGGGCGGCGAAAGTACGGTGCTCCCGCAGGACATCAATCCCCATCCCGGTACGGCCGCAACCGCGGAACCCAACACCGCACGGCATCCCGGTAACGCCCATAGGACGCGCCAAAACGCGCCTCCAGGTCCCGCTCTTCCATGGGCCGCGCGGCCACGTTCCACACCAGCCCGCCACACACCGCGTACGCCATCACCAGCGGTGACCCCATCCAGAAGCCCAACGCCAACGCAAAGCCCAACCCGCCCACCGCCATGGGATTGCGCACCGCGCGGTAGGGTCCACGCACCACCAGGTTGCGCGCGGTGTCGGCGGGAAACGGTGTCCCCTTGCCGTCCACCGCCATCACCGCGCCGGCCCACACGTTGATGAGCGCCATCAACACCATCCCCACCACGCCAATCTCCTTTTGGAGCGCAACCTCAAATCCCGCAATTCCCAGCGCGGCCTGCGCGCCCAGGATGAGCCGCGGGATGCCCACAATGAACACGCTCCAGAACACCAGCGCCTGCGCCACCGTGCGCATCACGTTCTGCCAGGCGGGCCGTGGCGCGGCGGGGATGAAGACCTTCACCGCGTCACCGCCGGTGCCCGCTGAAGAAGCGCCACAACACCTCTGACGTGGGAAAATCCACCTGCGGCCCATCCCCCTGGCATACGGTCAGGTCCGGAATAAAACTCCCGCCGTGCCACTCGTGTCCCGCATTGGGCAGCAGGCACAACGCCACCTGGCTTCCTCCCGCACAACCGCTGCGCAGCTGGCAGCTTCCGGTGTCGTGTTGTTCGGTGGTGCTGGTGGGACCCGTGGGGCAGCCATTGGCGGCGGAGAACGTGTCTATCACCTCCTGCACCGCCATCCCGTTGGCGTTGCCTGGCCCACACCCGGTGTTTCCGTCCACGCGCACGTGGCCGTCATCCTCGCCGTGGATCATGATGAGCGGGATGGGCACGCGCGGCTGGCAGGTCTCCAGCACCACCGTCCCGGCCACACTTCCCACCGCCGCCAGCGTCTCCGGAGACTCACACGCCATGCGCAGGGACAACAGCGCGCCGTTGCTCATCCCTGTCATGTACACCCGCCCGCGGTCCACGCTCAGCCGGCCGGCCACCGTGTCCAGCAGCGCCTTGATGAATCCAATGTCATCCACGTTGTCCCGCGCCGCGCGGCCACAACAACTGCCCGCGTTCCACGTGCGGCCCAGTCCGTCGGGATAGACCACCAGGAATCCCTCGCGCCGGGCCACATCATTCATCCCGGAGGTGTTCTCCAGCTGCCGCCCGGTCCCCACCCCACCGTGCAGCATCAACACCAACGGCAATGGCGTCCCATCCTGGTACTGCGGCGGAACATAGACGCGGTAGGTCCGCTTCCCGCCGCCGTGTTCCATGGAATCGGCCGTGGTGGCGTCGGGGGCGTACTCCGTACAACCCGCGGACAGCGCCAGGGCAACAAGGGCGGAACGTGCGATCATCATGGTGCACCCATCAGGCGTACGGCGGCCCGGCGCTGCGCGGCGTGGCCTTGTCTGTTATGACGCGCGCTCGTTTTGGACTTCCCACACACACGGAGCGTGGCATGCGTATGATTCTTGGAACGTTGGCGGTGGCTCTCACGGCGTGGCAGGCAGCACCCGCGCACGCACAACTCAAACTTCCGCGCGCCAGCCCTGCGGCCAGCGTGTCCCAGACGGTGGGCCTCACCGACGTCACGGTGGCCTACAGCCGGCCCGCGGTGAAAGGACGCGCCATCTGGGGCGGCCTGGTGCCGTATGACAAGGTGTGGCGGCTGGGTGCCAATGAGGCCACCACGCTGGAGGTTTCCCAGGACGTCACCGTGCAGGGGCAAAAACTCCCCGCCGGCAAGTACAGCGTCCACGCCATCCCCACCGCCACCGAATGGACCATCATCTTCAACAGCGTCCACGACCAGTGGGGCAGCTACCGCTACGATGAAAAAGCGGACGTGTTGCGCGTGAAGGCCACGCCGGCCGAGGGCGCCATGACCGAGCTGCTGACGTTTTCGTTCACCGAGGTCTCCAACACCGGCGCCACGCTGGAGGTGGCGTGGGAGAAGCTGCGCGTCCCGCTGAAGCTGGGCGTGGACACCAACGCGGTGGCGCTCAAGTCCATCCAGGAGAACCTGGCCAAGCTGGATGATTGGCGCCTGCCGTACCGTGCCGCGGATTATGCCTTCAACAACGGGCTCCCAACGGCGGACGCGCTCAAGTGGGTGGACCGCTCCATCCAGGTGAAGGAGACGCTCTACAACCAGGGCCTCAAGGCCCGCATGTTGGCCAAGGACGGCAAGACCAAGGACGCCGTTGCCGCCGCCGAAAAGGGCATCAAGGCCGGCAAGGCCGCCAAGGAAGAAGCAGCGGACATTGACGCGTTGGCCAAAGAGCTTGCGCAGTGGAAGACCGCCAAGAAGTGATGCGTTGACCGGGCGCATGGCTCAACCGCGCCGGCGCAACCGCAACAGCAACCCCAGCAACGCCAACGCCAGGTGCGGCGCGCCAGACGAGCCTGGTGTGGCGCACGCGCAGTTGGTGTCGTCTTCGCCGCCGCCGCCACCGCCACTGGAGCTGGAAGAAGACGCACTGGCCGCGGTGCTGCTGGACCCAGCCGCTGCCGAAGAGGACTGCGCCATCACCGACGAGCCCGCGTGCGAGGATGACCCCGTGGTGCTTGCGGTGCTGCTGGACCCTGACACCGCCAACGAGCTGCTCTGAGCGGCGGAAGAAGACGCCGCGAGGGAAGACGCGCCGCCCACGCTGCTGCTGACCCCATTGGTTGAAGAAGACGCCACCAAAGAACTGGCACCCATGGCCAAGGACGACGAGGAACCCATCCCAGCATCCACCGCGCCACTGCTGGAGCCGGACGTTGGGCCGCTGCTGCTGCTGACTGTTCCGCCGCCCGCATCCGGCACGCCGCCGTCCACCACCGGGTGGACCAGGGTGACCTGGCGTTGGGCGTAGGCGTCCACGCCCTGGCCCAAAAAGGTCAACCGCAGCGTGTAGGATCCTTCGGGGTAGGCCGCGGGGTTGAGCTGCGTGAGCACGCCATTGGTCACCGCCGTGGTCACGGTGGTGAGCGGGATGACGCCGTTGGCATCCCGCAGCTCCAGCACCGCGCCGGGGATGGGCGTGATGGCACCGTTGACGTCCACGGCCTCCACGGTTCCCACCACGTTGATGGGTGCTGCCACCACGGTGTTGTCCGCGGGCTCCAACAGCGACAGGGTGTGCAGCTCTCCGCCCGCCCTCAGGTCCAGCCCATTGGCGTCCAGCAACAGCGTGTCCGCCAACCAGGCCGTCCCGCCCACCGTGAACACACCGGCCATCACACTGTTGCGCGCCCACATGGTGCCTTGAAGGTCCGTGGTCTCATCCACCGCCGCATCCACCAGCCACAACCGTGCGCCCGGTGGAACGCTCAAGGCACCGCCCGCAAAGTACGACGTGGTGGCGTGGCCCTGCCCCTCGGTGGTGAGCGAAAAGTCCCCCACGCTGGAGTCCACAATGGACAGGTCCACCGTCCCGGTGGGCCACATGTGCCAGAAGCCCACGTACGCGTTGGTGAGGTTCAGCGTCCGGTCCGTGACGCCGGTGAGGATGGAGGGATTGCCCGGAACCGCGCGCACGTTGAGCACGCCGGTGAGGCTGCCCAGGCCCACCGCCAGGTTGGCGTTCTGTCCCACGTTGCTGAGCGTGCCGGTGCTCCCGGGATACGTGCTGAGCGCCCAGGAGAAGACGTGGTCATTGGTGAGGCTGAGCGTGAAGGTGGTGGCGGGAGGTCCCACGTTGAAGGTGATGGGAACATGCGCGGCGGTGATACATTGCGGCCCGTTGGTTCCGTCCAGGCTGCACAGGTCCGGCAACGCCGGAAGCGTCTGGGTGGCGCCGGGGCACATCTCAAAGAACACATCAAAAAAGAAGCTGTTGTTGATGGAGAGGTTGGCGGTGCCGGCAATGTACGTCTCGGCAAAACCGCGAAAGTCATCCACTGTGGCCGTGGCCTGTTCAGTCACCGCCAGCTCCCAGGCGTCCCCAAAGCGCGTCATCTGGACGCCCGCGCCCCCTGGCACCTGCGGGCTTACCGTGAGCGTGGATTGTCCCTGCATCACCTGCAGCAACGCGCCGGGAAGGCTCAGCGCCTCCAGTTCCGCCGTCAGGCTGGCCAGGCTGGCGTTCTGGTAGATGACCTGGCTGTTTTCATCCGCCCAGATCCAATGTGCAAACGGCCCGTCACCATTGGTGCGGTAGGTGGCGTTGCGCACGCGGAACGTGGCGCTGTCACACAAAAACAGATTCACCGGCATGGCCACGTCCGCCATCTGGTTCTCAATGGCCAACGTCCCGTTCTCCACCACGTAGACGCTGGGCCCAAACGCGCCTGGACCCGCCGCATACGTCCCGGAGGTGAGGCTCACCACGCTGGTGCCACCAATGACCCACGGCAACGCGGGATTGAATCCCGGCAGGCCTGGATGGTTGTACGCGGGCACGCCCCCGTTTTGCGGAACCAGGGCGCAAAAATCCACATGGGTGCAAAACGCTTCCAACGCCAACAGCGGCTGTGCCGCCGTCATCAACGCCAGCACTGCCCATTTGTGCGCCCCACGTCCCATGGCTGGCTCCGCAATTGTGTGGTTGTTCCCCAACACAATTGGACCCCACCAGGGCGCGCTTTGGAAAGGTGATCCCACAACCACGTGCATCACGTGTGGGCAAACCAACGCAGTTCAGGCCGGCAGCCCCGCGGGGTCCAAGGTCGACGGGCGAGCGGCCTGCCGCATCACCACGCCGGGCTCCTGGGCAAAAAACAACAACACCGCCCGCAGCGGCCCGCGCCGTGACACCAGCAACGCCACCAGCAACGCTCCCGCGCCAACGCCAACCACGTTTCCCAGCCCGTGCAGCAGCAGGCTCAACATCAACGCCACCAACGGGAACACCACCACCTGCACACCCAACGCCGCCGCCACCAGCACCGCCACGTGGTGCTGGCGCGTTTCACGCAATGCCGCGGCCATGGGCCACACCAACGCCGGCACCAACACCACACCCATCACGTAGAGGGCCACCGCCACGTCGCCGGTGAACCAGCGGCTGGCATGGCTCCATTGCCAGGTGGCCAGCTCTTCTGGCGTGTTGGAGAAGAACCGCTGGTAGCCCGTTCCATCCCAGCCGTGCATGAGCACAAAAAACATCCCCACATATCCAAACGCCCAGACCAGCCCCGCGCCCAACGCACGGTTGGCGCGCAGCAACCTTGCGGTCAGCCAGAATCCCAACACCCCCTGCGTCACGTTGGTGGCCGCAAACAGCGCCACCGCCCAAGCCGGCATGGACCTGTCCAACACGTGCATTGTTTCCCAGCTGGGAAATGCCCACAGCAGGTAGATTCCGCTGGGCGCAAACAACGCTCCCAGCAGCAACAACAACGCCTGGTAGGGCGCGGTCTGGGTGGCCGCTTGTCCGCGGGCAAATGCCGCCTTGAGTTGGTGGTGGTGCGTGACCGCAACCCCGGCGCCAATCCCAAAACTCCACAACGCATCCACCTGGACCATGGCCAAACCTCCGCGTGCACCCGCGCTTGGTGCGGGTGTTCTTGTCCTTGGTCTATTACGGAATGACGCATCAGTCTGTCAACATTTTTGTTATTTTGTGTTGCCAAAACAGAGTCTTACACCGGATCTCGCCGGGCTGCGCCTCGCCATCTGAGGCGCTCCCGCCGCGCCTGCCACCACACCAGCATCCCACCAACGGTCTGCGTCAGGGATGAGGCAAAGGCTTGCAAGGTGGCAACTGGTGGGCGGTGAGCCCGCACAGAGGCGGGCTCTACGGCGAGACGCTGCAGCGCCAGAAGACGTGACAGTGCTGGCCGCTGGACGTTCAGTGTCGCGGGCGCCACGTGCCGTCAAAGCCACAGGGGGCGATTGAGCCCCTCAGCGCCGTGGCCAGTTCACGCAACCGGGGACACCTGATGGCCAACGAGGTGCGGCGGTGTTACAGCCAGCGGCCATGGTGCGTGTTGCCCCCAAACCCCGGCCTCCCGTCACACCCCCGGCAAAGGATCCGTTGGGCAGCACTGCGGCTTCCGTCCTCAAGGACGGCAAGGTCACCGACGCTGAATGGCAGAAAAAACTCCAACCGCAACTGCAGAAGGCGGCAGTGGAGTCACCAGAGGTCCGCGCGTTTTTGGATGTCTTTGCCGACGGGAAGATCACGTTTGAGAAGAACGCCGCGTTGGGTGCCGGAGACCTGCTGCGCGCGCACGGGTATGAAGTGCCGGGGCGGGACAGCGGCATCACGTTCGATGTTCGCGTGGTGGTGGACGGCAACGCCGCCGCACCGGACCAGGCGTTTGAAACGTTGAGCACCCTGACCCGCACGTCCAACAGCAAGATTGCCATTGGCGTGGTGGACGGCGGCTTCTCGGCGCATCCCGCGTTGATGGACAATCTGTCCCCCAACGGCAAGACCATCAAGGCGGCCTACGGCGCGGCGTTGGGGAAGGAGTTTGGCAAACGTTCGGCAGACGCCAAACGCGAAGGCGCCATCCACGGCACCCACGTTGCAGGGATTGCCGCCCGCGGCACGCCGCGCATCCAGGCGGCCCTGATGGCCGTGCCCCTGGAGACCGCCGCCGAGGTCACCGGCGCAGCAACACACACCGCCGTGCGGCCCCCGCCAGAGAAACAACCCCTGGTGCTGGCGCTGGACCACGCCGCCAAAAATGGCGCGCAGGTCATCAATGTGAGCATTGAAGCCTATGTGACGCCGGAAGAAGTGGCCGCGTTCAAGAAGGTCATGGACAAACATCCCAACACGTTGTTTGTGTTTGGCGCGGGGAATGACCAGTACCAGCTGGGCAGCGCCACCGAGGGAGACAAGTCCCTTGCCGAACAACTGCGCTGCCCCAACATGGTGGTGGTGGGCGCCAGCTACCCCGACGGTGGACGCTGGGGAAAATCCAATTACGGCAAGGACTTTGTCCAACTGGCCGCGCGCGGGCACTACATCTCCAGCGCGGATGGTGACGGCGACGGGTTCCGCATTGAAAGCGGGACCTCCATGGCCGCGCCCAACATCACCAACCTGGCCGCCAAGTGCCGCATGTTGCACCCCGCGTTGTCCCCCGCGCAGCTGGTGACGTTGATGTCCATCACCTCGGATGAGAACCACAGTTGGAAGGACGCGGTGGCCAGCGGTGGCACCGTCAACAATGACCGCGCCATGACCGCCGCCGCCACACTGGCGTTGTTGGCGTCTGGCAAGCAGCTGGAAGCGGCATTGGACACGCTGGGCGTCTCCGCCACCGAGCGGCCCCGCATCAAGACCGCAGTGGACGCGTTGTCCCGCTGATTCTGGCGACGCAAAACAGCGCTTCTCCCCGCGTGTGCTACACAGTTGCCATGTCCCGCCGCACCTGCCTGCCACCGCTGTTGTTGCTGTTGGGCGCCTGCAACCTGTGCAACCCATCACCGCCCACACCGCCGCCGGCGGACAGCTGTGACAATCCGGACACCGCGGTGGTGCTGGCCAACCTGGAGGTGGGCGGCGACACATCCGCGCCGTTCACGCCGTGGACGGCAGACGGTGCGGCGGCCATCCTCACCCGCGGTGGCCAGGGTCTCTCCATGTTGGGCGTGCGTTACCGCGTGCAGTCCAGCGCCCCGGTGGTTTGCATCACGCAGACCACCGTGTTGCGCAACGCTGCCGGTGCGCAGCTCACCCGCCGCACCGAACCGCTGCGTCTCTACACCCAGCCCGACGCCACGCTGGTCACCCGCACGCTTTGGTTGTTGCCGGATGACGTGGGCCTGCAGCTGGGCGAAACAGCCACGCTGGACATCACGCTGGGCTCCCTCACGCTGACCCGCAGCGTGGTCATAGAGGACACGCCGGCCTTCCCGTTGCCACTGGGTGTGTGGCCGTTGGAAGTGTGCGCGGGCAACGGCGTGACGCTGCGGGTGGGGCTGGACCGGCCGGTGCCACACGGCGGGTACGTTGTTCCAGTGCAACACCGCGCGCCGGGCAGCGTTGCGGCCACCATCACACCCGTGACGTTTTCCGCCGGCGCCATGACGGCGCCGTTGGTCCTGGATGCGCCCCTGCCGGGCGGCATGGAGGTGCTGGCCATGGACGTTCGGTTGGGTTCATCCTCCTACGTCAATGTGGTGGAGGACACCGCGCGCAGTGTGGCGGCCCCGTTTGCCACCCTGCAGGCGCCCATGGGCCAGACGGTGCTGGTCCCGCTGGAGTTGCATTGTCCGCCGGTGGTGGATGAGACGCTGCAGGTCACGTTGGACGGCGTGCAACACGCCGTCACGGCCCCTGCCGGGCAACCGGTTGTGGTGTTGCGGCTCACCGTGCCTCAAGGGGGCGCACAGCTCACCGTGCAGCGCGGCGGCGGGTCCAGCACCGTCAACATCCAGGAGCAGACCCCGCAACCCGCCACCAGCGGCGGTTTGCGTTTCACCGAATGGTACAGCTCCGAGGAGGGTGGCGCGCCCCTGGACACGCTGTGCACCGGCGTGCGGGGAGAAACGTTTTTGGAGCTCGGCAACACGCTGGCGGTGGCGCTGGATGTTGGTGGGGTGCGCGTGGAAGGCGAGACCAGCGACGGAATTCCGCTGATGGTTGCCGAGTTGCCCAGCGGCCTGGTGTTGGGGCCCGGAGAACACCTGGTGCTTGCTCCGTCTTCACCGGGCAGCGGCAACGCGCCCTGGTGCGCGGGTTTGCGGGATGCCTACAACCGCGGCCGCGTGGTGTTTGGCGCGTTTTCCAACCTGGGATTTTTTGCGCCGCTGCGCCTGACCAGCGGTGGCCAGGAGCTGGACACCTGGTCCCTGCCCTATCCCACCGACGACAACCGCAGCCTCAGCAGCCCCGGCGGGCCGCGCAGTTTTTCGCTCCCGGTCACGCCCGGTGTTGCAGACCACGGCGTGGCCAGCATGGAATTGCCGTGACCGGCGTCTTCCGCCTGGCCACTGAGGAGGACGTGGCGCGGTATTCCAAGACGGACCTCAACGCCGCGCCACAGGGGCTTTTTATTGCAGACGGCACCCACCCGGTGCGCCGGTTGTTGGAGACCGGGGCGGCGGTGGAGGTGCTGGGCCTGCAGGAGAAGCTGGATGCGTTGGAGATTCCCCCCGGCGTCACCGCGCTGTGCGCCAGCCACCAGCAGGTCACCACAATCCATGGGCCGCGGTACCATTCGGGGATCATGGCGTTGGGCCGCATCCCGTCCCACGCGCTGCCGGAGCACGGCCTGTTGGTGGCCCTGGACGGCGTGCATGACGCCGAAAATGTGGGCGCCATCCTGCGCACCGCCGTGGCCCTGGGCGCGCATGGCGTGGTGGCGGGAGAGACCACCACCTCGCCCTGGATCCGGCGCGCGGTGCGGGTGAGCGTGGCGGCGGGTTTGTTGATTCCCACCGTGGTGGTGCCGGACCTGGCGGCGTTTTTGCGCAAACGCCGCGCCTACGCCGCGGTGGTGGATGACCAAAGCGTGCCACATTGGGACGTGGACTGGCGGGGTGACGCGGTGGTGGTCCTGGGGGCCGAGGACAAGGGCATACGCCCCACCGTGCGCGCCGCCTGCGTGGGCAGCGTGCGCATTCCCATGGCCAACAGCATGGACAGCCTCAACGTGGCGGCGTGCGCCGCGGTGTTGTTGGCCGAGGCAGCCCGGCAAAGGTTGCGCGCCTGACCACGTTGCATCCACGCGCGCGCGTGACGAACATGGGGCCAACACAAGGAGGCCGTCATGACCGGCCAAGCAGACCAACGTGGTGTGTTGTGCCTCATCCTCACCCCGGCGGGATATGTGGATGGGACCTTTCACCTCCCGCTCAAACACAACCTGGTGGACGCGCTCAACCGCGGTGAAGCCCTGTTCCGCCTCACCCAGGTACGGTTGCCCGGCAGCGACGGGCCCGTTCCGTTTTTTGCATTGGAACGTGGTGCGGTGATCCTGGTGGCACCGCAGGACCCCAAGGAACACCCACCGGTGGCGCCACACGGCGCGTTGAAGGACCACCAGACCTGGTGGCTGTTGCAGGGCGGGGTGGTGGTGGAGGGAACGCTCACCTTGCTGCAGGGCGTGCGCGTGAGTGACCACCTGCTGCACCGCACGGGATTTGTGGTGATCAAAAATGCGGTGTTGCGCGCGCGGCAACCGGACGGGAGCTACGCCAGCACGTCGCTGGGACCGTGGGTCGCTCTGCAGTCCGCTTCCGCCATTGGCGCCAGTGAGTCCGGCTGACGTTCACGCCGGGGCGCGCGGGTGGTTGAGGTGTTGTCCGCAATGACGTGGCTTCCGGCGACCGCGCGCGCACCGGCGTGACGACGAACCACCGGCATGTTGCAGGGTGTCCAACACGGAACCAGGCTCGGCAGACGCCTTGTCCTCCAAGATCCCCCAAATGCCCAGGTCTTTGCTGTTTCTGCAGACAAAACCGGGGTGGCGCATGCCTCCGCGCTTGTGACCAAACCGGGCGGCGCGTGAGGCTCAAACGTGTCGGGCCGGCGCTTTCCGTCAACACCGCGGCGGAACGGATGCGCCCAAGCGTCACTCTTCTGGAATGGCGAAGTGCTGCCGAGCCTGGTGGTGCACGAGAACCGCCCCCACTCCCAGCGCGGTGGCCGTGGAGAACAACGCCACCCACACCGGCGCGGGCGCCACATCCAGCACCAGCGCGGTGTTCATGCCCACCACCGCCACCAGGTAGCCCGCCAACAACACCCACGGCGGACGCAGCCGGAACACAAACCAACCCAACGTGACCAGGATGGGCCCCAAGGTGATGGCGTGCAGCCCCGCCATGCGCCAGTTGTGGTGCTGCAGCTGGGGAACAAACACCGCCACCAACAAACCCGCCGGCAACACGCTCCACAACACACGCCACCACAGGCTCCAGCCGGCTTCCACCACCACCAGCAGCAACCATGCGGAAAACGCGGCCAACACCATGGGACCCACCGGTGCGGTGGCCACCGGGAAGATGAGACCCACCGCGGCTCCGGCGGCCAACACCAGGTGCACCAGGATGGACCGTCGTCGTTGGCAACCGCTGGCCTGCCAGGCCGCGGGCGCAAACACGGTGAACAACAACCACGCCACAAACAGATGGGCCAGGTCCCGGGACAGCGCAAAATCCCGCCGCGCCATCACCGCAATCATGGGCACCAGCACCACGCCCGCCGCCAGGCCCACCGCCGCGCCGTCCAACCACGCGCCACCACGCGCGCGGTGCTGCAACACCCCGCCATACAACCAGAACAGGGCCAGCACCGTGGACAACGCCATGGTGGGCCAGCGGTAGCCCATCACCGCAAACAACGCGCTGGCCAGCAATGCGGTGGCCGCGTAGGCGTGCACCACGCGAACATCCAACCGCACGCCCTGGACCTTGGCCACCAGCCACCACGCCGCCACCAGGATGCCAAAGTAGCCCGCATGGGAGTGCGCGTGGCGCAGGTGCAGGAAGTCCAACGCCAGACCGCGGGGAAAACCCACCGCCAGGCCCCAGCGCATCAACACGCCCAACGTCAACGTGAACACCACAAACAACGCGGCGTAGCGGCGCAACCAGACCTCCACCGCCGCGCCGTTCTCACGCACCACCGTCAACCTCACACCGGCTCAAAGCTGGCCGTGAAATGCCGCAACGCGCGCGGCCGGTTCACCATGCGCCAGCCGCGCAACTTCTGGCGCTGCGCATACACATGGGACACCGCCTCCACCACGTAGTCCATGTGGCTTTGCGTATACACCCGCCGCGGAATGGCCAGGCGCACCAGGTCCATGGCGGCGGGGCTTTCGGTCCCGTCCGGCTTCTGCCCAAACATCACCGTGCCAATCTCCACCGCGCGCACGCCGCCATCCAGGTACAACGCGTTGACAATGGAGATGCCGGGGTACTGCAGCGGCGGAATGTGGGACGCAAACGCGCGCGCATCCAGGTACACCGCATGCCCGCCTGGCGGCTGCAAAATGGGGACGCCCGCCGCGGTCAACGCCTCGCCCACATATTCGGTGACGCGAATGCGGTAACGCAGGTAATCCTCCTCCACCACCTCCTTGAGCCCCTGCGCAATGGCCTCCAGGTCATACCCGGCCAGGCCCCCGTAGGTGGGAAATCCCTCGGTGAGGATGAGCAGGTTGCGGCAGCGTTCCGCCCAGTCATCCTGGTTGAGCGCCAGGAAGCCGCCAATGTTGGCCAGCCCGTCCTTCTTGGCGCTCATGGTGGCGCCCTGCGCCAGGGAGAACATGTGCTGCGCAATCTCCAGCGGGGTGCGGTGGGCCTGGCCGGGCTCACGCTGTTTGATGAACCAGGCATTTTCCGCAAAACGGCACGCATCAATAAAAAATGGCTTGTTGTATTTTTTGCACAGCGTGGCAATGCCCTGGATGTTCTCCAGGCTCACCGGCTGCCCACCGCCGGAGTTGTTGGTCACCGTCACCATGACCAGCGGAATGTGCGCACCGTCCTCCTGCAGCACACGCTCCAACCGCGCCAGGTCCATGTTCCCCTTGAAGGGGTGGATGAGGGACGGGATTTTTCCCTCGGCAATGACCAGGTCCAATGCGGTGGCACCCATGACCTCCACGTTGGCGCGCGTGGTGTCAAAGTGCGTGTTGTTGGGGACAATGTCCCCCGGCTTGAGGACGCTGCCAAAGAGGATGCGTTCGGCCGCGCGTCCCTGGTGGGTGGGGATGATGTGTTTGAGGTGGGTGATGTTGCGTACCGCCTCCTCAAAACGGAAGAAGGACCGGCTGCCCGCGTAGCTCTCATCCCCCTGTTGCAGCGCGCCCCACTGCGCCGCGCTCATGGCCCCCGTCCCGCTGTCGGTCAGCAGGTCAATGAGCACATCCTCGGCGCGCAGCAAAAACACGTTGTGGCCCGCGGTGGCCAGCGCGGTGGCCCGCTGCGCCGGTGTGGTGGACCGGATGGGCTCCACCGCCTTGATGCGGAACGGCTCAATCAGCGTCTTGAACATGGACACCCTCTCTGGACGGCAACACGCATGGTGCGCGCGTTAGCGCGCGGCTTTGTTCCGCCGTCAATGTCTGCACCGGTGCGAAAAGATGGCGCGGGCGCGGCTTGAAGACCATCCCGCTTGGTGCCACGGTGTCCACGTGCCGTCTGAATCCAGCCAGCGCCCTGGCCCCCCGCCGCCGGCGCCCCAAAACGACACGCTGCCTCCGCAGTTGTACCCCTGGCTGCCCTTGTTTGGGGCGGCGGCCTACCTGCTGGCCCAGGTCATTCTGACGTCACTGGCGCCGGGGGCCGCCGATCCTTTTTGGGAACACGCCGTGGTGGGGGCGGCGTGTGGCGCGTTGTCCATTGGCGCGGTGTTGAGCCAGCGCGTGCGGCACAACTTTGCGTGGCTCAACCTCTGGTCCGCATTTCTGGTGATCGGCCACTTTTTGTCCCTGGTGGTGCGCAACAACGTCCATGAAATCTACGCCATGGGCTGGGTGACGGCGGTGGCCGCCACCGTGAGCGCCCTGGGAAGCCGCCGTCTGATGCACATCTTTGCCGCCTATGTCCTGGCGGCGTGGGCCTTGGGCGCCACCATGGTGCCTCCAGGACGTGGTCAGGCCATGGTGTTTGTGCTGCTGGCCTCGGCCGTGGCGGGCCTGCTGGTGTACGTCAACGCCGCGGGCCGGCTGCAAGGGGCCTCCCGGGCGTATGAACGCGGCGCCAAGCTGCGTGCGGTGTTTGATTCCATTGAAGAAGGCCTGGTGGTCCACGCGCGGGACGGCCAGCTGCTGCACCACAACAACGCCGCGTTGGACCTGCTGGGCTTCACCGCCCAACGCCTGGAGACCTCACGCCCGGAGACGTTGCTGCTGGACCTGCTGGCTCCGGGACAACCCAACCCCACCGTGCGCGCGTTGGAGGAAGGTGTGCCGCAACCCCCCCAGGCACTGCTGCTCCCCGCCGCCCTGGCCCACCGCAGCGTGGAGGCCACCGCGGTTCCCTACCGGGATCCCAACCAGGTGCTGGGCGTGGTCACCCTGCTGCGTGACGTCACCCCGCGGCGGCAACTGGAGCAGCACCTGCGCACGGCGGACCGGCTCAACAGCCTGGGAACCCTGGCCGCCGGCGTGGCGCATGAGATCAACAACCCCCTGGCGTACATCATTGGCAACCTGCAGTTTGCGCTGGAGGTGCTGGAGGGAAAACGCGGCGTGACCCAGGAAGCGCGGGATGAAATTCCCGGGGCACTGCGTGAGGCGCTTCAGGGCGCCGAGCGGGTGCGCCGCATTGTGGCGGACCTGGGGGTCTTCTCCCGGCAAGGTGAGACGGGTGCGGTGTCCAACGTGGACGTGCGCCAGGCGGTGGGTGCGGCGTTGTCCCTCACCAACCATGAACTCAAACACCGCTGCCAGGTGGTGCGCCATGACGCCGAGGTCCCGGCCATCCTGGTCCACGAGGGACGCCTGGTGCAGGTCCTGGTGAACCTCCTCATCAACGCGGCCCATGCCATGCCGGTGGGTGAAGCGGACAAACACACCGTGGAGGTCACCACCGCCCTGCTGCCGGAGGGACAGGTGGCGGTGACCATCCGGGACAACGGGTGCGGCATCCCCCTGGACATCCAGCCGCGCGTGTTTGACCCGTTCTTCACCACCAAGACGGTGGGGGAAGGCACCGGCCTTGGACTGTCCATATGCCACAGCCTCATCAAACAGATGGGCGGGGACATCCAGCTGCAAAGCCAACCCGGCGTGGGGACCACGGTGACCTTGCGCCTGCCCAGCGTGCGCCGTGCGGCTGCGGCCAGCTCCTTGCCACGGGACCCGGACACCATGCCCCGCCTGCGCGTGTTGCTGTTGGATGATGACGCGCTGGTCCTGCGCGCCATGGGCCGCGGTCTGGGCACCCGCCATGATGTGACCACCACCACCAGCGCGCGGGAGGCGCTGGACCTGCTGGCGGCGGACCCGGAGTCTTTTGACGCGGTGGTGTGTGACGTCATGATGCCAGACATGAGCGGCATGGAGTTCCACCGCGCGCTCCAGACACGCGTGCCACGGCTCACCCGGCGGGTGGTGTTCCTCACCGGCGGGGCGTTTTCCGAGGATGCACGTACCTTTCTGGCGCAGGTGAAGCTGCCGGTGGTGGAGAAGCCCTTTGATGATGACACCATGGAGAACGCGCTGCGCACGGTCACCGTGGCCACGTCCCCACTGCGCCGCGCCACGCCCCCGGCCCGCGCCCAATCCTGACACGTGTAGAGGCATGCGCCACGTGAATCGGCGCGCAGGCCTCCGGGCCTGCCTCTGCCGCACGCGCGCCTGTCACCGGCGGGGACAGGCGCGTCATTGGGGCAAGGACAATCTGCCGTTGTCGACGGAAAGGCAGGCCCGGCAAGCCTTGCCCCCCCAGAAACAGACCGCCGTGGGTTGCACGCGCTGCTTTCAAGCGCGCCGGCGTTCTGGTAGCAGCGCACGCAACGCGCCCATGCTGGCGGTGGGCAGGAGCAACCCGTGAATGACATGTTGACCAGTTTCCGCCGCGTTCCCCGCACCGGCGTCATCTTCATTGACACCGAAGCCCGCAAACGGGGCTACCGCCGTGGCGCCGCGGACTGGGCCAACCTGGGACAGGGCCAACCGGAGACCGGGGCCATTGAGGGCATCAGCCCACGCCTGCAGAACATCCCGCTGGACATTCCGGACATGGAATATGCCAGCGTGGAAGGCCTCACCGAGCTGCGTGATGCCATTGCCCAGCTCTACAACGCGCGGTACCGCAAGGGCCTCCCCAGCCAGTACAGCGCCGAGAACATCGTCATCAGCGGGGGGGGACGCACCAGCCTCACCCGCGCGTTGGCCAGCGTGGCCAAGGTGAACCTGGGGCACTTCATCCCGGACTACACCGCCTATGAGGAGCTCCTGGAGATTTTTGGCCTCTTCAAGGCCATCCCGCTGCAGCTGGACCCCGCGCAGGATTACACGCTGGACCTTCACTGGATGGAGCGCACCATGCGCGGGATGGGCCTGGGCGCATTGCTCATGAGCAACCCGCACAACCCCACCGGCAAGGTCATCATGGGAGGACGGCTGCGGGACCTGGTGGGCCTGGGACGCAAGTATGACTGCGCGTTGCTCATGGATGAGTTCTACAGCCACTACATCTGGGATGTGGCGTACGGCACCACGGTGAGCGCGGCGCAATACGTGGAAGACGTGGACAAGGATCCGGTGCTGGTGGTGGACGGGTTGACCAAGAACTGGCGCTACCCGGGGTTGCGCTTGAGCTGGATTCTGGGCCCCAAGACCGCGGTGGATGCCGCGGGAAGCGCGGGGAGTTTTATTGACGGCGGCGCGGTGCGGCCGGTGCAGCGCGCGGCGTTGGGCTTGATGGACCCGGCCACCGTGGCGTCGGATGCGGCCGCGCTGCAAAAACATTTCATGGCCAAACGCCAGATCATGCTGCAGGGCCTTCAGGAGATGGGCGTGCACGTGCCCAACAAACCCCAGGGCACCTTCTACGTGTGGGGCAGCCTGGAGGAATTGCCGGCGGACCTGAGGGACTGCATGGCGTTTTTCCAGGCGGCCATGGAGCAAAAGGTGTTGTGCGTGCCCGGCGTGTTCTTTGACGTCAACCCTGGCAAGCGCCGCACCGCGCAGCACAGCCAGTACAACCAGCACATCCGCTTTTCATTTGGCCCGCCGCTGGAAAGTGTGGAGCTGGGCCTGTCCCGCCTCAAGGCGCTGGTGGCGCAACACCGTCGTTGAGCAGTCACACAAGCCTCAGCGCGTGACCTTGCTGTGCGGCAAACGCGCTGCGGTTCAGCGTGACCCGCCAGGAGGCTGTCTTGCGCGGGAGGCCATGGGGAGGCCGGCAGTCTGACCGCACGCGGGCCAGGGGGCCCAGGCGTGGTTGGGCTTGGTAGAGGGAGGCCGGGGCAGACGCCCTTGCGGCTGTCACCCGGCGGGGGAAGGGGGTCTGTTGTGGGCCATGTTGCGTATACGCAACATGGGACCAGCGGAACCCCCACCGCCCACCCCTAATAAGCCCAGCCACCCCACACCAACCACGGCCACACCACATTGGCGTCACACCTCACGCACGCCTCCTGGGTGCCGCATACCTCTGACGGGCTGCGCCGAAGAGCGCGCGTGCGTGGTCACCCCCGGTGGGTTGCCTTCACATGCGCGTAGCCGGCTGACAAAATCTGCTCCAGCACCTTGAGATCAATATCCTCAAAACGTTGGACGTAGACGCACACGCCGCCGCGTTTGTACGTTCCCAGGCGCAACCACAACCGTTCGTCTACGCCCTCACTGCTGACGTAGAAGACAAACGCCGCCTTGCGCGGTGAAAAGCCGGCGGCGCACATCTCTCCCTGCCGCCCGCTTTCATAGGTGTACCGGTAGCGGTCAAACCCGATGATGGACGGCCCCCACATCTTTGGCGCGTGGCCGGTGATCCGGCGCAGCATCTTGATGGCGGTACGCGCCTGTTCCTGACGGACCTTGGGCACCCCACGCAGGAACGCCTCCACGCTCTGCGTGGTTTGCGTGGTCTTGAGTGCGGCCTTTTTTGTGTTGGCCTTCTTGGCGGGCTTCTGGGCGGCTTTGGTTTTTTTGCGTGGTCGGCTTGCCACCATGTTCACAACCTCCGGGTTGACGGACCAACGTTACCGCGACGGTGTTGGTGTGTGGAGCGCGCGCGCATCCATTCGCAAACGTCTTTGTGCTGCGCACAGAGCCCAGCGGTTGGACAGCACACATGTGCCCGTGGGATGACCGCGCGCAGATGAGCGGTCTTCCAGACCTGACCTGGGTTGATTCCCCCGCGGCGTTGCCGCACAAACTCCCCGCCGGCCGTTTTTCCGTCGTGGATGTGGCCTTTGCCTCCGGTGAGAAGTTCCAGCAGACCCAACGCTTCATCAAGGAACACGGCGGTGACCTGGCCGCGTGGGTGGACCACCACAAACATGATGGCTGGGTGGACTACCTGTCTGACCCGCGTTTTGTCCTGGTGCCCAACGTCAAGGCGCATGCCTGCCCGGAGCTGGTGACGCCGGAGGTGGTGCGCCGCGTGGGCCCGGTGACCCGCATCCTGGCCCACAGTGACTTTGACGGGCTGATGAGCGCGGTCAACTGGCTGCGCGGCGGGGAGCCCCCGTACCCGGAAGCCAACGAGGACGCGCGTGCCGCAGACAGTCCCGGACGGGGACACCACATGTCTGCCCGGGGGCAGCGCATCCAGGACGCCCTGGAGGAACACAAGGAACGCGCGCACACCCCGGAGCGCCATGCGCTGTTGACGCGTGTGGCCCTGGCACTGGTGGACGGCGCTGAAAGTTCCGAGCTCACCGCGCAGCTGGATGAACTTGCCAAGAACGCCGTGAAGGTCACCCAGCAGGCCCAGGCGCTGCTCATGCGCGGCCGGGAAGAGTTCCCCGGGCTGTTTGTGGTGCGGCATCCCAGCAACCTGGCCGCGCGCCTCAAGAAGCAGGTGCTGCTGCTGGCCGAAGAACAGGCGCGCGTGGCGGTGGTGGTGGAAGGCACCACGCCGGGCAACGTGCACGTCACCGCAGCAACGTTTGATGAAAGTGTGGACCTGTCCCACTGCGCGGCGTTGCCCATTGGCCGGTCAGACTTCCGCTTTGTGAGCAAGATCCAGGACGCGGCACCCGTGTTGGAGACGCTGGCCGCCCTGGCCCGTGGCTGACAGCGTATGCTCAGTCCACCACCTCATCCACCTGCGGTGGCTGGTGGAAGAAGTGCAGCGCGCCATCACACACCGGGCTCATGACCATGCGGCCCACCGTCACGCGGCCAATGCGCCGCGTTTGTGGGTTGCCTTGTTGCGGCGGCAACACCACGTCAAACACCAGCTCGCCGGGGGCGTAGGCCAGCAGTTCATTGCGGTAGTCCTCCGGCAACGTTCCCACCTGATGGCGGCTGTGCCGCGGGTAGAACTGCACCACCACCGGCGCGGTGACGGTGAACGGCACCTGGCCGTTGGCGTCCACCCCCGCCAGGTTGCGCAGGGAACGGAACTTGGGCGCGCGGTCAAACCGTCCCAACAGCAGGTTGGCCATCTTGGACGTCAACGCCGTGGCGCGTATCTGGTTGGAGAAGAACAGCGGCTGGTCATCCTCCAGCGTCTGCAAAAAATACGGACGGGCCTGCCCATCCAGGCCGTACTGGTCAAACAAGGACACGTTTTGCGTCACCACCGGCGCGTCCGGATCCTGGGAGGGGAAGAGCTTGATGGCCACACCCCACGTGCGGGGCGCACCGGGAAAGTGGACGGTGCGGTTGGTCCCCGCCGCCATGCGCATCAATCCCGGGACGCTGGTTCCAGGCAGAAACAACCCACCGTAGGAATGGGGCTCCCCATCCATCTCCCACACCACTTCACCGCACACGCCCCAACGGTGCACCACTTTTTGGGTGTCATCCCGGAAGTCCACCGGCGACGAGACAATGCGCCCAAACGCCTTGAGGACGCCCACGCCGGACAATGCCAGGCCCAGCTCCGGGACCGCGGAAAACATGTCCCGCGGCGGTTGTGCGTGCGGGTTGGCAAACACCCGCGCGTGCGCGCCTGCGTAGCTGGTGAGCACCGGGGGTGGTGTCTGGGCGTGCAGCGCGGCAACAAGCAGCAGTGGGGCGAACATGGGTTCAAGGTAGCGGGTGGACCATTCCACGCAAGCGCCCGGTCACGCCGCCAGCAACGGCTCCAGCACCGCGGGGCACCAGGCGGCCAGTGCGTCCAGCACCGCCTTGAGTTGCGCCGCCTCAACATCCGCCGGCAGTCCCCGTGGCCGGGGCAACGGCGGAGGCACGGTGGCCGGCGGCAGGCTGCGCGAAAAATGCACCTCCACCGCGTGGGCCAGCGTCACCGGTGCCACCTCATCCAGGCTGGGCGTGGCCTCCATGGCGTCAGACAAACACACAAACCGCACCGCGCTGGCCAGGTGGCCCACCGCCGTGGCGCTTCCCTGCACCGCATCCCCCACCACCAGCTCCAACAAATGAACGGCCTGCACCAACAGCCGTGGCGCGCCGCGCATGGGCAACATCACTGCCAGCACGTTGCTGCTCTGGAGCATGACCTGGTTGTCCGCGCCGGGCGTACCGCCACACCACGCTTCCACCGCCGCCAACAGACCCTGGCAGGCCGCACGCGCCTCGCCCGGCAGCGCCTCCACGCGTGGCTGCAGTGCCCGGCACACCGCGCGCGTGATGGACGGCAAAGAAAAGCCGCCCGCCAACGCCACCCAGGGCAACCAGTCTGCGCGGGGACACGCCTTGAGGGCCACAAGCGGTTGCGTGTACGCACGTGACCAGCGCACCAACACCGCGCCGGGCATCAACAACGCCAGCCGATCCTGGAATCCCTGCTTCACGCCCACCCTTCTACCCGGCCCAAGCCAACGGGCGCCACCGTCACTGGCCGCCGGGTACGTCCCAATGGTGCTAGGTTGGCCTTTCCTGATGGGAGCGTGAACCATGCGCGCTGGACGTTGGACCCTGGGCTGTGTTGCGTTGATCACCACGGCCACCGCGTACGGTGACAACGGTGCGTTTGACCCCGGTGACGTTGTTTTCAAGAACCGGCATCCCGTGAAGTGTGAGCAGGCCGCACGCGCGGTGGAGGCGCAGGACGCACTCAACGGGTGGCGGGTGTTGTGGCGTTGCGTGGAAGAAGGCGTCTGGCCGGACCTGGAGGTGCTCAACACCCAACCCTGGGCGGACCACATCACCACCCGCAAGGATGGACCGCTGCTGGTCGCGCGGCTGTTGGCGCTGAGGGGCGGGCACCTGGAGGCAGACCTGGAAAAGCTGCGGCCGGTGAACAAACAACTGGTGACCCTGGCGGATGCCCTGGCCAGGCCCAAGGCGGCCGCCGGAAAAGTGGTGCTGTTCCGTGGGACGCGGGAGGATTTTCTGGAATTGGATGACGGTGAATACCTCCAGTTTGCAGAAACCAGCCTGGCCACCGAGGTGAAGGCCAAAAACGCCTATGACGCGCAGCGCATGCAGCAGGGCAATGGCCGGGGTTACACCACGTATGACGGCCGGTATTACGGGTCTTACAACAGCTACGGCAGCGTCCGGCGGGGAGACACCACGCAGAACCACAAGGGACGCACCGGACGTTACGCGCTGGTGCGCATGCCCAAAAAGCTGCCCAACGTCCAACCCGGCAAAGAATACCTGTGTGCAGTGGCCTACAAACGTGTGGACACACTCAGCGTGAACCCGGACAACCCCATGGCCGAAGACCCCGTGGTGGTAGGCAATTTTCTTGTCTGCCACAGCATGGCCACCAAGGTGATGGAGTAGCCCACAAGCGGAATCCCTGGAGTTTGCACCACCCACCCCACGTGGACACGGGGCTGGTGCGCAAGCCCTTGTGGCCCCGTGGGTTGGCAGGGTTACAACGCGCCGCACATCCCCTTTCCCGGAGCCCTTCAACCCATGGCAACCAAGAAGAAGAGCAAGGCCGTCAAGAAGACCAGCGCCAAGAAGGCCATCAAGAAGACCGGCAAAAAAACCGCAAAGCCCACCACCAGGACCAAAGCCAGCACGCCGGCCGCCGCCAAGAAGGCGCCCGCCGCGGCCAAGGCAGCCGGAGCTTCGGGCACGTCCCTGCAAGCAGGGATGAAGGCCCCGGCGTTTTCACTGGTGGGTGATGACGGTGTCACCCACGCTCTGGCGGACCATGCGGGCAAGCCCGTGGTGGTGTACTTCTACCCGCGCGACGACACGCCGGGTTGCACCGTGGAAGCGTGCAACTTCCGCGACAACCTCAACCGGGTGGCTGCACGCGGCGCGGTGGTCTACGGCGTGTCCAAGGACAGCGTGGCCAGCCACGTGAAGTTCAAGAAGAAGCACGGTCTCAACTTCACGCTGCTGGCAGATGAAGCGCTGGTGGCGCAGAAGGCCTACGGCGTCTGGGGCCAGAAGATGATGTACGGCAAGCCCATCGTCGGGACCATTCGCAGCACGTTTCTCATTGACGGCAAGGGCAACCTGGCGCGGGTGTGGCCCAAGGTCCGCGTGGAAGGCCACGTGGATGAGGTTCTGGCTGCTTTGGAAGCGCTGTGAACCACAGGTGGAGCACGGCCACTGGTGCCATCTTTGATGCCCAGGAGAGCTGCCTCAAGCGCGGGACGCGCGTCATTGCCCGCCGTGGAATGTCACTGCGCCAGTCCGGTATTCCCAGGGTGCTTCCTGCGGCAGTGAAACCCAGTCCCCGGTGTAGGTCGTTGCAGACGCCGCAAATGGAATGAGCAGCGGGTTTCCAGCATCCACATAGGGTTGTGCTGTCCCTGCGGGGCGCCGCTCCAGTGCCACGTGCGCTTCGTAGGAACGCCCCGCAATCAGCCCAAAGGCCTGGATGCGCACCTGGGTCTGCCGCTGAGCAATGGTGAACCCGCTCCGACGATGGAACGTGGTCCGGCTGGGATGGGTGCACGGCCCTTCCCCGTTGTAGGGAACGTCCTCAATGGGGCGGCGCGCCAGTGCGGCTTCTTCGGTATCTTCATCTGTCAGCCATTCCCGTTTGTCAGACGTGATGGCGCGCTGGTCATAGGGGAACCACCAGCACGTGCCGCAACCAGACGTCACACTGTTGGTCCGCTCCGTTGCTGTGGCCATGACCGAGACGCACGGGTTGTCATCCATGCCACCGTTGCGGTTGTCCGTGATCTGCTCGGTGACCGGGTCAAACGTCGCACTCCCGCTGTAGGCACGCGTCTCATCCCAACGGAAGTCCACACAGGATGTATCCTGGGACCAGAAGAGGTGAAAGTACGTGCTGCCGGACCCGTTGATGGTCAGGTACTTTTTGGGCGGCGTGCTGGGAACAAATTCGCTGAAACCCACCATATAATTCGTACGGTCGCGCGCGCGGCAGGTTGCGTTGCCACCGGTGCCCAGACACGGCTGGGTTCCGCAACATTCTCCGTCACCAATGCACGTGTTGCTGGCTGCGCAGTGCTGGCGTCCCGGTCCACACAACACAATGGTCCCCACGTCTGTCACGCCGTTTTTCACCGCGGGAATGGGTCCCGCGTATCCGCGTCCCAACGGCTCCACCGGAGGCGTCCTTCGTGCGCTCTCCGCGTAGACGGTGACCGAACATTCATCCCAGTCCAGTGCAAACGAAAACCGGCCGGACACATCCGCCAATACGGTGCGCGGGCCCCAGGTCACCGCGGCCGCGGGTTCGGGGCTTCCGTCGGCATTGCGAACCTGGCCCACCACGCTGGTCCGGGCGCCGGTCACGGTGAGCACCGGCAGTTCCACGGCCTGCGGGTACTGGACGGGGTACGGTTCCACGTACACACCAGGATATTCCTCCTGCAACGCGGAGCAGAACTCCGCGCCTGGCGGCCATTCCGCATTGATCCGGCCGTTGGTGTCCAGCGTGGCGTATTCCGGGTACGAAGACTGCGTGCAGTCATACGGACTCAAACGGACCGTCCCACCCGCCAACACAGCAACGTCTGCCGGCGCATCCGGACATGACGCCTGAACGGTCCCCGTGATGGCACACTGCCGCGGTGGAAGGCCGGCAAGCTGCGCATTGCGCCGGTCTGCCCGTGCCGCAAGCGTGGGATCCCGGCGTGACGCAAGCCCCTTCACCAATGCCTGGCGCAGCGCAATTTGTGTGTCGCCCGGCGTTTTTCTTGGGGCGGTGGGCTCCACCGTGAGATTGCCGTCGTTGTCGGAGAACACACTTTGACCCACCACGTAGCCCGCAAGCGGAACACCGGCCGCGCGGAGAGTGTCCAGCACCTCACCCATCACCGCACCCGTTTCATGGGATTCAAAATCACTGGTGTTCACGTACGCGCGCGCACCGGGGAGGCACACGCTGCGCAAGGCGGCACCAAGCTGGGCGCCGGCGTTGCGCGTGGTGGGATCATAGTGCGCGGCAATGACGGTCCCGTTGGTGGAAACCACCAGCACGCCCACACACGTCTGGGTTCCCGCGGGTCCCACGCGGTACCCGTTTTCCAGACCGCGAATGACGTCGGTCATGCCGGCCACCACCGCGCGGGAACTGTTCTGCCGCACGCCCCGGGGCGGCGGCTGAAGCACCGGATATCCCGCCAACAATTCCTGGCTGGTCCGTAGACTCCAATTGATGCCTCCCACCCGCGCGCACGTTGTGGTGACGGTGTGCTGTCCTTCGTTGCGCGTCCCGGGCACACACGCCGTTTGCGCCCGGACCTGGGTCACGCTCCCCACCGTCACAAACACCAGGACTGCACCTGCAACCCGCGTCACATCCCAACGGAAACGCCGGCGCACGCCCAACAACGCCAACAGTAGAACACTCCACACGCCGCTGGCACCACTGCCTGGCGCAGCACACACGCATCCCTTCTTCTCCGGCTCCGCTGTTCCGCCACTGGATGACGACGGTGCCTCCGCTGAAGAGGACACGCTGGCCGAAGCCCCGCCGGATCCCGAGGACGGCGCAGCGGAAGACGCGGTGACGGATGTGCTGCCCCGGCTGGTGGACGTTCCACCCGTGGTCCCACTGCTCACATGGGCGGACGATGAGGACGGTGCCGTTGAGCTGGAGACACCTCCACCCATGGACACCCCAGAAGACGACGCCACGGAGAACGCGCTGGACGACAGCGTCAACGACGAGGCCGTTGACGTGGACAGGCCCGCCGAGGTCCCACCAACGGACGCGGATGCGGACGTGCTGGATGACCCCGCACCCATCCCCGCGTCCGGCGTTTCCACCACTGCGCAACGGCCATTCACGCAGCCCAAGCCGGGCGCACATCCAAGGTTTGAGGAGATGTCACAACTGGAGCCCAGACCACCCAGGCAACCCATGTCTCCTTCCGGCGCCACGCCGCAGGTGAACGGGACAACACCACCGCCGGTGCACTCAAATTCCTGCACCGTGTTCCGGCAGAACACCAGGGATGTCCCCTGGCAAAGAGAAACAAAACTCTGTTCGTCACACGGCGTGGACGGCTGGCAGACCCCGTTGATGCAGCCCAATCCCTGGGAAACGTCGCACGGGAGGTCTTCGCACGCTGCTCCTTGACGGGAAACGCAGAAATATCCGGTGCACCCGTCCTGCGTACAATCCAGGAGACCACAACCGGCACCAGCACCAAATTCGGCCGCGCAATCCAGCGTCACCTCCATACCGCCCACACAACGGGTGACAACATCACCATTGCACGCGCCAATGGATGCAACGCCCACACACGCCGTCTCCACGCCATCATTCCGCCGACAGACATCATTCACGCACGTGTGGCCGGGTGCACACAGCGCGTCCCCGCCCGGTCCGCACGTGGCCCCATCTATGCCCAGACACGCGGCGCGCCCGTTGACACCCACGCCGCAAATGCCCGGGACCGTGCCGCCAAACGTACATTCCTGGACGGCAACGGTGTGTTGGCAGGTGGTGAGCGTGTTGCCCTGGCAGCTTGGAACAAAGGTGGCGGGGTCACACACAGCGGCCGGCTGACAGGTTCCATCCACGCAGCCCAGGCCCTGCCCCACGTTGCAGTGTGGTCCCTCGTCCGCGGCAAGGCACGGCGCGCCCGGATTGCCCACGCACGCGTATCCAACACAGCCCTCCGTCACACAATCACGCAGGCCGCAGCTGCTGTTGGGCACCGCGTCCGGGCAGAATGCCGCCGTCACGCCCACACCCGGTTGGTACGTGAACAACATGTCCCCGTCGCACGCGCCAATCTCGTCCATCCCGCGTTGCGCCCACGCCGTTCCCCCGCCGAGAAACACCAGCGCCACCATCACACGCACACACAGGTTCATGGATCCTCCCGGAGCCCCGCGGCGCACCCATCAAAGAGGAGGGCTTGGACCGGGTCACGGCTGGGGATTGTGGCGGGGTGGTCCGGTGCAGGCAAGCTCCGGCGTCATGGCGTGTGGTCAAACGCACGCAACATCAATGCGCCGCCGCCTCTTTGCGCCGTTTGCGTGCGGCGTGCGCAACACCCTGACCGTTGAGGTCCACGTCCAACGCCAGCACGTCCCAGTTGGCGGCATCCAGCGCCAGGCCGCGCGCCCGCAATCCATCTTCCAGCCGCGCCTTCAACCGCGGCGTCACCAGTCCCTCCAGCGCGTCATCCGGCAGTGCACTGGCCGCCGCTTCCACCATGAGCGCTTCGGAAAAATCCAGGTGGTCCTTCATCTGGCTGGCCGCTTCTGCCAGCTGGGTGACCTCCCCGTAGTGGGTCAGAAACGCGCGGGTGGCGCCGGAACGGACAATGCGCTCCAGGCTCTGACGCGCCAGCGTTGCATCAAAATCCGTGGGGCTGGTGGACGGGAACACAAACAACCCACCACCCTGCAGCACCGGGTAACACAACCCAAACGCGTCCCCGGTGAAGATGGCCTGCGTCCCGGTGTCCACCACGCAAAAGTGGTGGTTGGCGTGCCCGCGCGTGTGCAAAAACCGCAGCGTGCGTGAACCCCACTGCAGCACCTGGTCATCCTCCATGATGCGAACGCGCCCCTGCGGCACCGGCGCAATGCGCCCGTACAACGCGTCAAACCGCGCGTCCCCGTAGACCTTGCGGGCGCTGGCCACCAGCTTGGACGGGTCCACCACGTGCGGGGCGGCCCGTGGATGGGCCAAGAGCGTGGCGTTGGGGCACTGCTCCATGAGCACCCCCGCACCCCCGGCGTGGTCCAGGTGCACATGCGTGATGATGACGTGTTTCACCGCCGCGGTGGACAGCCCCGCCTGCTTCAGCGCGCCCAACAGGTGCGGCAACGCGTGGGTGGTGTTGGTCTCCACAAACGTGGCCTCGCCGTCTTCAATGAGCAGGTAGGCCGCCGCAAACCGCGGCAACAGGTACTGGCAATCAATGGTGATGGGCTGGACTGACGTCACCGTGGCGCTCCAGGGAAAGGGCGGCCGGCAGCCTCCCCGCGGACCGGTACCCCTGTCCAGGCGGATAACGCGCCGCAGTGTCATACCTTCAATGACATATCAAAAGCACATCAAATGAGTATATCTATACCTCAGTTGAGGCGGTCCACCCGCACCAGCACCCCGCCCCAAGGAGGCACTGCATGCGCTTTTTCCCAACGTTCCAGGCGTGTTTGATGGTCACGGCCACCGCGGCAACCAGCGCGTGCGACCGCTCCCCGGCAGCGCCAACCGCGCCGGCCGTTGCCCAGGTGAACACACCGCTTGAAGTGGCCCCCGCCGCGCTCCCGTCCCCAGACCTCCTCCCGGTTGCCGAGGTTCCCAACACCGCGGTGCGCATCACCGCGCGGCCGGATCCATTCCGCAGCATCCTGTTGCACACCGAAGATGAACTGCCCGCGGAAGGCGCCACCGCGCTGGAACGTTTTGGCCTGGACCAGCTGCGCCTGGTGGCCGTGGTCACCAACACCGCCGCACCGTTTGCCATGGTGGAAGATCCCACCGGTGCGGGGCACTACGTGAAGGTTGGGACGTTGTTGGGCAAGGACGGCGCGCAGGTGAAGGCCATCCAACGCGGCAAGCTGGTGCTGGAACAACTGCTGCGCCATCCGGACGGCACCGTGCACCGCATGATGGTCCCCCTCAAGCTGGAAGGCTGACCGGTCTGTGGACGAACGTCCTACGGCGCCGGCCACACCTGGAAGTGCACCGGCAAACGCGCCTCCTGGCCGTCCTGGTCCGTCACCACCAGCACCATGCGGTAGTAGGCCGGAACCGCAGTGCCCCCGCTGGTTCCCGCGGGCAAATCATTGAGCACCAGCGTGGTCCCGTCCCCACGCGGCGTGGTTCCGTTGAGATACCAATGCAGTGACGTGGGGGGCACGGTGCCGTCTTCAGGATCCGTGGCGCTGCCCTCAAACGTGATGGCGTCTCCCACGTAGAAGCGTTGTCCCCAGAACGGCTGGGTGACGCGTGGCAGCGGGAACGCTCCGGTGGCCGGCGGCGAATACGCCAGCTCCTGATAGTTGCTGTTCTCCCAGAGGTCATCCAGCGTGGCAATGTCTGTTTGCGCGTTGGCCAGCATGGCGGCGGTGGTTGCCGGGTCCCAGCGGTTGCCCCGCACGTCCACCACGTTGTCCACCGCGTAGGGCACCAGGCTTTGCGCCAGGATGGTGTTGGCATCCACCGGCATCAGGAACGTGTTGCTGTGGAGACGCAGGTACCCATGGTAGTTGCGGTCCAGCAGCAGGCCCGGGAATCCCTCCAACGGGGCAATAAAGTGGTTGTAGGCTCCCTCCAGGTCCCGCGAGGTCTCCGTGGACACCCGCAGCAGCGACGCACGGACCCGCCCGGACCCACCGGAAAAAGTGTTGGCCATGAGTTCCCGGTGGGCAAAAGCATCCGCCCCGGTCAACCCGGTGCAATCCAATGCCATTGGGTTGCACCCCATGTCTACATAGTCACTGCCAAAGACGTTGGAATAATACGTCCCATATTGCGCGTTACGCAGCTGGCAGTTGGAAATGGTGCCGCTGTTGGTCAGCAGGTACGCGCCTTCCAGCGTGCTGCGCGCCACCGAGGCCTGGCGCTCGTCTGCGTCCTGCCCCGCGCCGAACGCCGTTGCCTGCCCCGGTCCGGTGTTCCGGATGGCCGAATCCACAACGTGGATGTTGCCTCCTGCGTTCAGGCCGGAGGCGTTGTCCTGCGCCTGCAGGTTGGACACCAGCCCATAGTTGGTGTGCTCCCCGTTCATGTGAAGGCTTCCAATGTACGCCAAGCGCCGGACCGTGACGTCCTGCACCAACAAGGACTGGGAATAAGGCAGCACGAACGCAGTCCCCCCGTCCTGGACCAGCACGTCACGCAGCACCACGTCACGCACCGTGCCGGTGTTGACGGCCGCATAAAGATGCTCAGAAATTTCCACGCGGCTGACATACAGCGATGAGCGCCAGTCCCGGACAACACCACTTGCCGGGTCACCCCGCACGTCCACCACGTGCGGCGTATTGAAGAAGTCTGGCGCCCCCCCATGCCGGATGCGCACCCGGTGGAAGATGGTCCCGGCGTCATACCGCCCCAAAGACCGCTCCATCCCCAACCCGCCCGCCGGTGACTCGCGGAAGATCCGGAATCCCGCCCAATCTCCCCGCCCGGGCATGGCATCCGCGGACTGGATGGTCACCATTCCGTCGTCGGATTCGGTCATGCCGGTGATGACGCCACGCGCACCCAGCACCGCAATGCGCCCTTCCACCCGGATGTACTTTGGGTACTCTCCCGGCGGCGCCTTCTCCACCAGCACCGTGGTTCCCGGTCCAATCACCAACAAATTGCCCGGCACCACCGCCAGGTCATCCCGCAGGATGTACGGGCTGCCGCGCGAGCTCCACACGGTCACCGGGTCAAACTGGATCTGTTCATCCACCACGGTGGGCCCCATGTTTGGGCCCGGCGTGGCGTCATGGATGGCGGATGGCGCGCTCTCATTGCCGCCCTGGTCCACCGTGGTCACGCGGTAGAAGTAACGCACCCCGTTGGTCACCATGGTGTCCTGGTACATGAGGATGTCATTGCGGAACGGCGTTGCCGTCAGCCGGCCAAATGGCCCGGTTTGCGCCAGCGCGCGGTACACGTGGAACCCGTCCACCCCCCGCTGCGAGGGTCCTTCCCAGCGCACCCAGGCCGTCCCATCCCCCGGAATGGCCGCCACAAACAACGGCGTGGACGGCGCAAAGCTGAAGGCGCGTTCCTGCGTGGTGGTCTGGTTTCCGGACGTGTCCACCGCATCAATCACAAACGAATACGACGCCCCCGGCGTCAACGTGGACGCGTCCAGGATGGCCCGGTGGGAAACACCCGTAGACCCACTGGACACCGGAACAAACGGCAGCTGGGGGTCCTGCCACCAGCGCACGGTGCCGGTGGTGGCTTCGTCCGTTTGCCAGTCCACGGTGACGGTGCGCGCCGTGGTGTCCACGCCCAGAAGCACATTGCGAATGGACGGCGGAATGACCACGCCAAACGCGGGCCCTGCAAGGTTGGTGCGGTTGCCGGCCGGGTCCACCATGACCGCTTCGGTGGCCGCGGCCACCAGGTCCTGCGCAATGTCCACGGTGATGGTGCGCATGTACCGCCCGTCCCCGGCGGTGACGTCAGGCGGGCGGCCATCATCACGCAGCTCAATGCCAGATGCGTAGCCAGCAATGTTCACCGCCACAATGGCGCCGGGTTCACCGTCCGCGGTGAACGTCACACTGCTTCCAAGGGACGCCCCCGCCGCCGGCGCATCATGCGTGAAGGAACTGAGCACCGCGCTGCGGTCCAGGATGATCTGCGCAAACACGGTCTCGGACGGCACCATGGCGCCAACGGGATAGAAGCGGACGTAAACGGTCTTGGGGCCATCCGCGCCCTCCAGCGTCCAGCTGGTGATGGGCGCACACGGGAAGCTCTGCGCGTTGGAAAAGTCCGCGTAGTTGGACACCTCCATGGTTTCACACCCAGTGGACGTGTTGAGCGTGACCTGGCCGCTGGCGTTGGTGGTGAACGGCGCCTCGCCGTCAATGTGCACAAACAGCTGGCGCAGCACCACCGGTGGATAATTTTGTGTGTCCGCCGGCGTCACAAACACCGGGCTGCGGCGGTGGACCTCCAACGCCGGTGCGCCCTGGTGCTGGATGACCACCAGGTATTGCCCCAACCGCACATTGCCCAGCGTCCAGGTCCCCGCCGCGCTGGTGGTGGTGGACAACACCGTCCCCACCCCGCAGCCCAGCTGGCATTCCAGGGACACCGTGACTCCTGCATTGTCCGCGCGTCCTTCCACCAGCACCAACCCCTGCACGTCATTGGCAACCGCCTGCAAGGTGATGATCCCCACGCTGAACTCCTGGTCCAGCAACACCACCATGGGCTGGCTGTAGGTGGCGTCTGCGTGCAGGGGATGACGGATGAGCAATCCATCATTGTAGATGCCCTGCCCCAACGGAATGCGAAAGTTCCCACCGGACAACGTGGTGACCACTTTGTCTGGAAGGCCCGAACGGCGCAGCGCCACGGTGGCGCCCGCATGGTTGGAACGCCCCTGCAGCAACACGCTCCCCACAATGAACCCACCGGCGGGTGTCAGGGTCACGTCACCCAACTGCGTCACGCCGGGCGCACGCAACACCACCGAAAGTTTCTCCTTGCGGTAACCATCTGCTTCAATGTTCACCTGGTATTCGCCGGCCTCCACACCCGGGATGGTGAACTCTCCGGCGTCATTGGTGGTGGCTGCAAAGCTGGTCCCCTGGATTTCCACGCGCGCGCCAGCATTGGAGTTGAGCCCGGACAACACCACCCGTCCCTGCAGGGACGCCTGGTTGCTCACCACCACGGCCAGCGGCGGAAGACGCGTTACGTTGAACGCGGTGTCCCGCAATTCCACCAGCAGGCTGACCGTTCCGTTCTCTGTGCCCACGTCAATCTGCCGGCCCACGCCACTTTGGAAGCGGTCCCATCCCACACCGTCATTTGGAAACGGGACACCCAACGTCCAACGCATCTCCACCGCATCATTGGCCACCACGGCCATCCACGGCCGCTGGGTGTACACGGTGGTTGGTGCTGCACGTCCATCCAACAGGACCATCACATCCGTTGGCGCAGACCGGTCCAGCTCCACGGTGAGCTCGGGGGAACGCCAGATGTTGAACGAACTGTCCCGCACGTGGACGCGCGCGGACTTCACGCCCTCCACGTCCTGGAACGTCAGCTCGTCTGCCACCGCCAGCGGGACCCACGGCGCGTTGTCCAGGTCCGCCGGTACACACACTGCCGTCCCGCCCGCGCCCTCGCACACCGCGCGCCGCATGAACAGTGGAAAAGACAGGTCCTCCAACGCATCCAACGTGAGCACCATGGTGGCATCATCCGAAAACACACGGTTGCCATTGAGGGACGCCGTCACTTCCGGCGCGTTGTTGTCCAGGGTCAACGTGCGGGACAACACCGGGCCCTCCTGGCCACACCGGTCCTCCACCTGGATGTTCAACACAGTGTTGCCCGCCGGCAATTGGTCCACCAGGTAGGACGGCTGCAGCGCGGCGAACTCCGGCACGGTGCTCCCCGCGCGCCACACGCGTGCCCGTCCGGCAAAGCTGGCATCCATCATCACGTTCACGCTGCCGGCCTTGAGCAACCACTGCGTGTCATCAAAAGACCACGCCTGGGACCCACTGCTGCCCATCCCCGGCGTCAACACCGGCGTGGCGTTCTGGAGCATTTGTGTTGGAACGGTCACCTGGGCGCCGTGGAAGCCCACCACAACCATCTGGCCACACACCCCGGCGCTCCCTGGACGCGCGGCAAACAACTGGTAACGCCCCACTGGAACCTCTGGGAACTCAAAGCTCCCATTGGTGGACACCTCTTCCAACGCTGGACCATTGCCCAACAGCCGCACGGACAAACCCGCAAGCCCTCCCTGGTCCGTCCGGGTGAACGTGCCGCGCACCGTGCCAACGCCCAACGTCAACGGAATGACCCCCAACGCCACCGAGCCTCCAGCACGCGCCGCAACCTTGGTGGCATAAGGCTGGTAGGCGCTGCCGGTGGAGCTGGCGTCCAGTCCGCCGGCGTAGGTGATGGTGAGGTCGTAGACGTCTGGCTCCAGGTCGGCAAACTCGAAATTTCCGTCGCCATCCAATGTGGCCCCTCCCTCGCCGCGTCCAATGCCCACGCTCACCCGTGTGAGGTCATTGGCGCCCGCAAGGTTGGCCAGTTGCACGCGTCCGGAGATCACCGCGCGGGTGTCAGAACGCGGGCAACCCAACAGCAGCAACAGGAATGCTGCTGAGATTGAGCGGGCATACTTCCAGAGTGAAAGAACCATGGTGTCCCCCCAAGGTCATCATTTTGTTGTTTCAAAGCTCAGTTCTTCTTCACGCTGGCCATACAAGGCCGCGTCCACAAAGCTCGCCAGATACGCACCGACGCCCGTGGCAAGCCCAAGAACGGCCAGCGCACCAAACGCGGCCACCAAGCCGGCACCTATGAGCCGGCCGCGGTTGCAGTCCGGCGACAATGCCGTTGAGGAGTCTTTCTCAGTTTCAAAACAGGAACCGTACGTCACGGGGTCCAGGAACGTCGGCATAGAGGTGGTGTTCACAGCGTAGTAGAAACCGCCCAGCGCCGCGCCCAGCAGTCCACCGGCGAGCACCACCGCCGCCGCCCCCATCAAGCCCACAAAGACCGCACCCTTCACCAGCCCCACGGTTCCACCAGTAAATTGGGCCAGACCGGGCACCACCGCGCGCGTGAGCGCATCCGCCCGCGAACGCGTCACCACCACGCGCGTGGGCAACAATTTCCCCGGCTTCGCCTTGGGCACCATGAGATGTGCGGCGTGCAGCACCTCGGCGGTGGAGACCTTCACCAGCCGCACCTGCACCAGATAGTCCGTCCCCAAATCTCCCACGCTGCCAAGCACCAGCGCCTGCGCACCCAAGAACATCCCTGCCTCCTGGACCTGCGCGGTGGACAGCAACAGGGGATTGGGCACCTCCCGGCCAAACAGCGCTCGCAGTTTGTCCTCGGGCGCCAGCGTGGCCGGGGATTGCGCGCCCAGGAGGTGATCCAAAAACGTGGCCAACTGCGTTCCCAGGTGGCGCGCGCGGGGCTCGGATGCGTCCTCACCAAACGGCAGGATGACCAGACCGGCCGCGCCGCCTTGCGGGAGTTTCTGGTAGGCCTGCTCCACGCCGGTGGCCACCACCTTGAGCCGCGCTTCCACGGCGTTGGGGTCCGCGTGCGGCGGCGGAAGCACCGCGGATTCTCCAAACAGCTTGCGCGTGGCCACGTCCACGGCGTCCATTGTTTGGGCCGCGTCCCGGAACACCACGCTGCTGCGCGCCACCACGCTGGTCACCTGCGCATCCAGAAACGCGGCGGATACCACCGTCACGTCCCCCGTCTTTCCCGCGCCCACGCTCACCACCCACCGCGCGTGGAGCGCCTGGCTCACCTGCGCAAGCATCTCCGGATTGCCTTCACCCAGAAGCTGACGGTCTGCTTCCGTCGTCACCACGGTGGCCAGTTCATCCACGCTGATGATGTCGTAGCGGTTCTGACGCGCGATGACCTCGGCAACGCGGGACAACGCACCGCGCACCGCACCGGCATCCCCCACCGCCGGGCTCCAGGCCCCGTGGGTCACCAACAAACGCTCCGGTTTGCCCGCCGGGGCTGCCTCCGCCGACGGTGGTGGCAACGCTTCTTCCAAAGCCTGCGTTGTGGCGCGGTTGAACAAACGCCCCACCATGGGTTGCAGCGCTCCGGCGGCAAGCTGGTCTTGATGCAGGTGACGGGACACAATGTTCATCACCCGCGCGTCCTGCACATGGATGAGCGTGAGGCTCACCAGGAGACGTTCGCCCACCAGTCCCACTTCGCCACGCAGCAACAGGTCTGCCTGTGCGGCCCGCGCCAGGTCCAGGCCACAGGCCATCTCATCACAGCCCAACAGCTGCGTGCGTGAGGTCTGCTCCAGAAGCGCCTTGAGGTCCTCCTGCGTCACCACCGGCTGCCCCGCCATCTGGCGCACGGCCTGGGCCAGCAGCGTGGAGACCTGCCCGGGTTCCAAGGTGAACTGGCTGGCCACCGCCGGGGGCATGGTCACCGTGGGCACCATGACCTTGAGGGCCGGCGGTCCCTCCTGGGCCCACACGCGGGACGTACAGCCCAGCACCAGGATCACCTGCTTGAGGTGGCTCCACCGCATGTTTCCCCCGTTGCGTTTGCCGCTCCAACCGCACGCAACCACCGGGCGCCGCAGAATGCCAGCGAACTTTTCTCGCTGCTGACGCGCCAGGACACCGGCGGTCACGCCACGTTCACACCAGGTCCCGGCTGAGCGTGTCCATCTGTTCGGTGCGGCCCGCCACCACCAGGCTGTCCCCGTCCATCAGGATTTCTGCGGGGAGGGGTGCAATGGACTGGAGTGCTTGCCCCCGGTCACGCTGCGCGGGCCGGCGAATGGCCACCACCGTCATCCCAAAACGCTCCAACAGCAGTCCTTCGCGCAGCTCCCGTCCCACCAGGGACGGCGGCACCGCAACACGGCCAATGCTGTACCCCGGCGGCAGCGCCGTCTCGCCCTGGCCACCGGCGTCAAGCAGGGTGCGCGCCATCTGCTCGGCCGCCTGGATCTCCGGGAAGACCACGCGCGTGGCGCCCACCAGCTCCAGGATGCGTCCCCGCGCCGCACTGCTGGTGCGCGCAACAATGTGCGGCACCTTGAGCAGGCACAGGTTGGCCACCGCCAGGGCCGTGGCTTCAAAATCCCCCTCGCCAAGCGCAAGCACCGCACACTGGACTTCCTCCACGCGCGCGGCGCGCAGCGCGTCCTGCTGCGTACAATCCAACCGCACCGCCCTGGCCACAAACTCCTTCACCTCCGCCACGCTGGCTGCGTTGGTGTCCATCACCAGCACCTCGGCGCCCTGGCGGGAAAGGGTGAGTGCCAGGTGACGGCCAAACTGCCCCAACCCAATGACCGCAAAACTGCGCGTTGCCATGTTGCCTCCTCAGCCCACCAGCACCTTGGCGGGGGGATACGAAAAATCCGCAGGCGAAGCCCGCCGGCCCACCGCCAGCGCCAGCCCAAAGGGCCCCAGCCTCCCGGCAAACATCAACGCCGTCACCACCAGCTGGCCCCACACGCCCAGCCGCGGCGTGAGGTTCATGGAATATCCCGCCGTGGCAAACGCACTGACCGCCTCAAACACCAGGTGCAGGAAGTCCAGCTCCGGTTCGGCCAGCAACAGCAGCAGCAGCAGGCCCATCAGGATGCCGCCGGACAACGCCACCACCGTGATGGCCTGGTAGACCTGTGCTGCCGGAATGGACCGCTCCCAAGCCTCCAGCTCCGGACGCCCCCGCACCTTGGCCCGAACAGCCAGCGCCATCACCGCCAGCGTGGTGGTCTTGATGCCTCCCGCAGCGCCACCCGGAGATCCGCCCACCAGCATGAGGAGCATGCACACCAACAGCGTGGGCCGCGTGAACAACTCCACATCCACCGTGTTGAACCCCGCCGTGCGCAAACTGGCGGACTGGAACAGCGACGCCCACAACCACGCCCACGTGTCCAAAGACTTCATCCCCGCGGTGCGCTCCATGGCGCCAATGGCCAACGCCCCCGCCGCCAGCAGCACGCCTGACGTCACCAACGCCAGCTTGGTGTGCAGTGACACATGCAGCCATGCCAGGCGGAACCCCAGACGCCACCGCAGTGCCACGGCATCCAACAACACCGGCACGCCCAGGCCACCCACCACCAGCAGGGTCATCACCACGGCATTCACCGGCCCATGGCCCACAAAACCCGTCAGGTTGTCCGGGTAGAGGGAAAATCCCGCGTTGCAGTACGCGCTCACAGCGTGGAACAGCGCGTAGAACACCCGGTCCGAATCCCCCAACGGGTTCCCCGAAGGGCCGTGCTCCATCCAGGGATACAACGCGGCAGCGCCCACCGCTTCCAGCGTGAAGGTTGCCAACGCAATGACGGTGATGGCCTTTCTCAGATCCTCCAGCGTGTCGGTGTCCATCAACTGCTGCATGGCATCCCGCGTGTGCGCGTCCATCCTTTTGTGCAGGAACAACGCCATGGCGCTGGTGAGCGTCATGATGCCCAGGCCGCCCACCTGGATCAGGACCAGGATCACCCAGTGGCCAAAACGGCTGAAAGAGGTGCCGATGTCCACAACACTCAGCCCGGTGACGCAGGTTGCGCTGGTGGCGGTGAACAGGGCCGTCAACGGGGAACCCACGTCATGGTTGGCCATGGCCGCAGGCGTGGTGAGCAGCAACGTGCCCACGCCAATGGCCCCCGCAAAAGACAACATCATGGACGTATGCGGCCGCCCCACCAGCCACCGCACCACCTGGCCACCCACGGCCCTGCTGGAGAGGCGCGCCGCCTCCAACACCACCAGGCGCATGATGCACAACACGCCGGCAACCCGGATGTCCCCCAGCCACAACAGCACCCACGCTGCGCACAGGAACAGCACGTCTCCGCCGCGCTTCTGGAAGAGCGTGCGCCGCAGCACCACGGCAAACGCCATCACGTGCAGCGTGACCTTGCCCACCAGGACCAGGTGAACCACGCCCAGCAGCGGGTAGTAGAACGGCTGGCGTTGCAGCGGCGTGGCAAACTCCAACAGCACCACCGCCAGAATGAACAGCCAGACGCCCCGCGGGGGTCTGTCCAGTGCGCCACAGACCTCCTCGGCAACAGGCCGCAACCGGGCCATCACGCGCGGCATCCAACGGCGCCCGCCGTGGTCCGGTGTCTGGTGTGGTGGTGGCGGCGGCGGCATGGGCTGCGGTGGTACCACGGTGGGGGTGGAAACCGGTCCCTGCCCGTCCGTCCGGCGCGCAGGTTGTGGAGACAGACAACCGCGCCGGGATGCGCACCCCAACGCCCCAGCTTCCCTGAAGCCACCCTGGCTGGGCTGTACAAGAAGACCTGCGGGCTGTTGCGCGTTGCCTCAGATACCCGCTGCCACGCCAACCACCGGCGCGGTGACCGCACCAGACAACCCCACCAGCTCCAGGCTCACGTCCCACAACCGCCGGGCCACTGCTTCATCCATGGATTGTGCGGATGACGCCACCGCCTTGTTGTCCTCCAGGTATTTCCCTCCCACCACCGCCAGCGACGGATCCAGCGCCGCAAACACCGTGTTGGCCGCGGCCTGCTGTGGCGTCCGGGCCATGGGCAGCAACGGCAGGACGTGTTTCATCAGGAAATTCTGGAACCCCGTGGTGTGCCGCGCCACGGTGGCCGGCACCAGCTTGGGACTCACGCTGTTGGCCACCACGCCGGAAGAACCCCACCGCCGCGTCAGCTCGTTGGCAAACAGCACGTTGCACAACTTGGACACCGCATACGCGCCCAGGCCGTTGTACGGCGCCTTTTCCAGCTGAAGGTCCGCAAAATCCAGGTGCGCGGGCTTGAGGCCCATGCCGCCCGCATGCAGCCCCGAGCTCAACACCACCACCCGCGCGGGCGCGGCCTGCTGCAACCGGTCACGCAGCAGGTGGGTGAGCAGAAAGTGCCCCAAATGGTTGGTCCCCATGTGTTGCTCAAAGCCATCCGCGGTGACCCGGCGCGTGGCGTCGGTGTTGTAGTACCCCGCGTTGTTGATGAGCACGTCCAGCGGCACACCCCGCGCCGAAAAAACCTGCGCAAACTTGCGCACCGACGCCAATGACGAAAGGTCCAGGGCCATGGCCTCCACCCGCGCGTTGGGAACACCCTGCTGGATGCGCGCCACCGCAGCTTGGCCTTCCTCTGCATCCCGGGACGTGATCACCACCGTGTGCCCCAGCGCCGAGAGCTGCCGTGCTGTTTCTTCTCCCAGGCCGCGGTTCCCGCCGGTCACCACCACCGTTTTTGTTGGCTGCGTTGCCATGTGTTCCCCCGTGTTGCGCTTGGATGCACGGCGGTGATGTACGGCACCACGCCACGCCCGTCCCGTGAAGAACCATGAAGGTGTTGCCCCATACCCGTGCCCCACGGCGTGCAACAGGCGCCGGCGCCGTGGCACAACGTGACCGGGCGGGGGGGGAGCGCATGGGCACACAGCACGGTGATCTTGGCGGCATGGCGTTCCCGCTGCTCCTGCGGCAGCTGGCCACGGAAAAAGAACCATGCACCCTGGTGCTGACGTCAGGCGGTGTGCGCAAGACCATCACCGCGCGGGACGGCCTGGTGTGCCGCTATGTGACCAACCTGGAACACGAAGCGCTGGGCCAGCACCTGCTGGGCATGGGTCTGGTGGCAGACGCCGCGTTGCAGGAGGTGCTCAACGTCCCCCGTGGTGACGTGCTGCTGGGTGAGGCTTTGGTGGCCGGTGGCCTGTTGAGCCACGCGCATGTGATGCAGGCCCTCCACCAGCAGGCCACCGAAGGAACCCTGGATGTGGCGTTGTGGGACGGCGGGAGCTGGGCCCTGTCCCCAGGGCCACCAGGCCGGCGGGACGTTGAGTTGTTGCCCGGCGTATCCGCAGGTGAACTGGCGCATCAGGCGCTGGAACGCGCGGACGTGTGGCACTCCATCCTCAACCGCACGCCGCACATCCTGCTGCCCGTGGCCCCATTGGGGCTGGGAGACAACCTGCGCGGCGCGTTTGAAGGGCGCCTGTGGGATCTGGCGCACCATGGTTTGACGGCGGCGCACATGGCCGCCGCGCTCCAGGTGCCACTTTTTCACGTTGTCACCGCGCTCTACCAATTGTTGCAGCAGGGCCACCTTCGTCCGTTGACCGCCAAGGATGCCGGTTTTGCGCCGCCACCGGTGACGTTTGGTGGCGTCACCGTTCCTCCCGTGGTGGTGGGCTCCCTGCTTCCGCCGCCACCGGTGACCTTTGGTGGCCCCATCACCAAGACCGGCGCGCGCATGTGGCCGTTGCCGGTGAGCGGGCTGGATGCCGCCGCCACGCCGGGGGATGCGCCACCCGCCGCTGGCGGCCTCCCAGAGCTGCGCCAGGAGCTCACTTCCCTGCAACACTTCCTGGAAGATGACGCCACCGACGACGCACACGCCATGGCGCGGCACATCCTCAAACAGGACCCCACCAATCCTGACGCCCTGGCCGCCAAGTCCTTCACCGAACACCTGGCCACCCAACAGGTCACTGCCGAGCACCACGTGGGTGCACTTCTGGCCAGCATGCGCGCGCAGGGCCTGCTGCCGCCCGCACGCACCTACATGTTGCCCCCCCTGCCGCCCGCACGGCCCCCGGCCCCGCCAACGCCGTTTCCTGCGCCGCATCAGGTCCGCAGCCTCACCCAACAACAGCGCGAAGATGCTGACGCGTTTGGGGACAGCCACGCGCGGGTGTTTGAGGTGTTGAGCCCACGCATCATCCCCACGCTGCTGGTGCCGTCACACCAACTGCCCAAGGCGCCAGTGGACGCGGCGGCACGCAACATCCTGCGCGTGGTGGACGGCCGGACCTCGGTGGCAGAACTGGTGGGACTGCTGCACCTGGACGTGGTCACGGTAAGCCGCGCATTGCTCCAGGCGGCGGAAAAGAAGCTGGTGAAGCTGCGCTGATGTCCAAGCGCAGCGCACATTCGGGTCAACAGGTTCACCCACATCAACAGACGCCGTGCAGCACCTACAACTGGCCCCCTCCTGGGGACCGTGTCATACGCACGGTGCAGGCGGTGGCGTTGTGACCGGCGCTGCGTCCAGGAGCTTCATGAGGATCCAGTGTCTGGCCGTTCTGGGGTTGATGGTGTCGTCGTGCGCTGCGGATACTCCGGTCTACGGCATCACTGGCTGTGACTTCCGCAAGGGCTCGGTCAACGGCCCGGAGGCGCGCTGCCAGGAGCGCGTCATGGTTGTTCCGGATTTTTTCAGGCTGGGGTGCGCGGCTGCTGGCGGCGAACAACTGTCTGGTGAATGTCCCCGCGAAGGTGTGATTGCCGGCTGCCGGTTGAGCGGCAGCAACCCGGCGCAGGTGGCAACGGACTGGTACTACCCCACGCTTGCCGACGGTACGCCGAGCGACCGGGAAACGCGTGAGAAGGTTGCCGAGGTCTGCCAGAGGGATGGAACGCTGGTGGACCCGTGAAAGCGGCCTGACAAACACCAGCCCGTCTTGACGGTGCGGCTCACTGGCAGGTGCATCCCGCGGTGCAGGTCCCCGTTCCGGTGGGTGCACACGCCGAGGGAAGTGGTCCGGTGCACACGGACTTTGACTCCCAGGTGCACTGGCGGCCATTGCACGCAATCTGGTTGGCGGCGCCTTCGCAGTATCCCGGGTTGAACATGCACCTGCCCCATTGGCAGCCATCCAGACAGTCCAGTTGCGCCCGCGTGTCACACGCCGCTGCGGTGCCGCCGCAAACCCAGAAACACCCACCGGCACACAGGTCCCGCTCGGTGATGGCGCTGCACTGCGTTTGCGCACCGCCGTTGTCGTTGACGCAGGTGGTGACCGGGCAGGTGCATTGTCCCTCGCTGGGGATACATTGTGGCGGGCAATACGTGCCGGGCATGCAGCCAAGCGCTGCAAACTGGCTGCAGTTTGCACCCGATATCCGCGTGCAATCAAAATCCGCTCCAGTGCAAGACTCGGTACATCCCAGCGCACAACCCAGGCTGCAGGGGAACGGTGTGCCTACACATCCCGGCGCCACGTAGCATTGGGCGTAGTTGGCGCACTGCGGGGGCTGCTGTTCACAAAATCCACCGGTGCCCACACAGGAGCCCGCCACCGCGTTGGCGCACCCAGCGGCCGTGCAGGCGCCGCCGGACGGAAGTTGCGAACAACCTGCGTCATCCGGCACGCACACGCACGGCGGTGGTGTGGAACTGCTGTTGCCCATCAATGAAGAGGATGGCGGCGCCAATGAAGATGAGGACCCGCCATCTGACCCTGAGGAAGACACCACGGGGCCACTGCTGGACGCTGCTGACGAGGAATCCACCCCGCTGGCCGACGTTCCCGTCACACTGCTGGAACTGCTGACCGCGGCGGTTGACGATGGAACAACCGCGCTGGAGGACGGTGGGCTTGCGCTGGAAGACGTCCCCGCGGCGCTGCTGGAGTCCTGGGACAGGGATGAAGGCGTGCGGCTGGAAGACGTGGTTGACCTGGATGATGAAGAGGACTGGGACGCGCTGCTGCCGTTGTTGTTGTTGCTGCTGGACGTGCCCACAACGCCGCCGGAGGAAGACGTCACACCTCCCGGCGCCACGCACCGGTGTTGATCATCACACACCGCCGAAGGGTCACAATCCGCCGAGGTGTCACACGTGGTGTTGACGGTGCATGCCACGCCGCCGGCCAGCACCGCCACGCACACACACACCATCCACCCACGCAATCCTTCACCCATCACGGCACCCCTCACGGCTGACACCGGCAGCCCTTGGGACAACTTCCGTCTGGCGGCCGTGGCCCCGCCAGGCACTGTTCTTGGAGGGCCGGGCCACACACCAGCGTTGGACTCCAGGTGCACCCCGCGCCGTTGCAGTCGAATTCCCCCGGAAACTGCGCGCACCACATGGGTGGCTCCACACAAACACCATTGGTGCAACCCGTGCCATGGTCACAGGTGCGGCCGCTGCGCAGGCCACACTCCGTTGGAATGCCTGTGCAGGCCGCGCTGCAGCCCACCGTCTGACAGACCCACGCATCCATGATGGACGGACAACCGCCGCCACTCCCGGCGTTGACGCACGTATTGGGCGTCCAGACGCACACCGCGCCGGCGGCCGCGCAGTCCTGCTGGTTGCGCAGTTGCCCACAGTCCAACGGCGATGAAAGGTCACTGCACGTCACAAAACACCCATCCCCGCAGCTGGACGCACAGGGATCCGGCGTGCCCGCGCAGCCCACTTCCCACGTACAAGACGGCGGGGACACGCATTGGTTGTACCCAACTTTCAAGCCACACACCGGCGACGATCCAGAACACCCCTCTGGCTGCAACAGGCACCCCGCCGCGTCACACGTCCCGGTCCCCTGCATGCTGCACCCGGGATCCGGTTCACACGCGGTGGCACATGCGGCCGGTGACAAGGAGGAGGACCCGCCCACGCTTGAGGATGGCGCGGGGGGACCGCTGCTGCTGGAGTCCACCGCGGACGACGACGATGCACCTGCAGAAGAAGATGCCGCCACGGATGTGGAACCCGCCACCGATGAGGACGATGCGCGGGAGGAGGATGACACGGGTGTGGATGAACTCTGCCGGCCGCTGCTGGACGCCACCCGTGAAGAGGAGCCCGGCCGCGACGACGAACTCCCCGCCTGGGAGGAACCGCTGCGGCTGGAGGAAGACCCTGCCACCGACGCGCCCGAAGCACTGGACACCATCCCGCCGCTGGAGCTGCTGGCCCCTGCCACGCTGCCCGCCTGGCACCTTCCGTCGTCACACACCGCACCGGGGTCACAATCCGCGCTGTTCTGGCAGGTGGTGTTCACCGAGCAGCCCCAGAGGCCACCCAACGCCAACGCCACCACCACCCAGCCCACGCGTGTGTGCCCCAAGACCACACCTCCGGCCCGGCAGCATAGCGCACCCGTCGTCACGGTGGTGCCTTGCAGGCGGGTGTCCAATCCACGCCACCAAAATACATGTCCTTGAGCGCCGTCCAGGCCTGGGCGTTCTGCGGCGGCCCGCACTTGAACGCCGGCGCCACCAGCCGCCCGGCCAGCGCACCCTGTTGTTCGCGCCAGTAACGCACCGCCAGCTCGGCGGCATATTCCCCCACGCCATTGCCCGGCTGGAACGCGTAGTAGGTGCCACCCTTCACCCGCGTGTTGTGCGGCGCGTACGGTGCAAGACACGGCGTGGCGTTGTTGCAGCGCTCCACAATGGCCTCAAACAATGGGCCCAACGCCCGCGTGGACCACCCGCCGGCCAGCGCGTCATTGTGGTGGAACAGCTCGTGGAACAACGTTTCGGTCACCACCGCGGCGTTTTTGTGCAGGCTGCCGCGCAGGTTGTACGCCACACCCCCGTCATCCACGTACGCGCTGGGCGTGCCCCGTTTGACGGAGATGAAAAACCGCACCGGCAACGGCCGCCACGCGTAGGCCACCGGCTGCGTTGCCTTCTGGGTCACCGTCTCCATGAACGCGTGGATCTCCGTCAACGCGGTGTCCACGTGCTGCAGGTGCTTGCGTTGGGCCCCCACCGGCAGCGCGGGTTCAATGTGGATGTCCCCGCGGAATCCCCCGTCCATCAAGAATGCCGGCGTCACGCCCACCAGGTGACCGTGCCGTTCCAACAGCAACACGGCCATGGCCCGCGCCTTGGCGTCCTTTTGCAGCGTCCCATCCAAGAGGCACCGTTGTTGTTCCAACGCGCTGGGCAACGGCCTGCAGGATTTGTCCAACACCACCTGGTCTGCCGGCACGGGTGCCACCGTGCGCAACGCGGTGTCCCACGGCAACAACGGCGGTGGGGTGGCTGCCATGGTCAACGCCGTCACCAGGAGAACCATCATCAGGTCCCAACAGTGTGCACCGGTGCGCCCAGGCGCGCTATGCCCAAGGCATGAACCCACCAGATCTCAAGGCCTTTGGGGATGCCTTTGCCGCGTTGTGTGACGTCATGGAGCAGCTGCGCGCACGTTGCCCGTGGGACCGCGTGCAAACGCTGGAGTCCCTCAAACCCTATCTGCTGGAGGAGACCTATGAGGTCCTCCACGCCATGGATGAAAAAAGCCTGCCGGCCCACCGTGAAGAACTTGGTGACCTGCTGTTCCAGGTGGTCTTCCACAGCAAGGTGCGCAGCGAACAGCCCGACGGCTTCAACGTGGCCGACGTGTGCAATGGCATTGCGCAAAAACTCATCCGCCGGCACCCGCACGTGTTTGGCCCGGACGCTGCCAACAAGGATGCCCACCCCGCCACGCCGGATGGCGTCATCACCCGCTGGGAACAACTCAAGCGCGCCGAACGTGGCGGCGCCAGCGTGCTCTCCGGCGTGCCCCCCACATTGCCGGCGTTGTTGCGCGCGCAGCGCGTGGGGGAAAAGGCCGCGCGCGTGGGCTTTGACTGGCAGGACGCCAAGGGTGTGCTGGCCAAGGTGAAGGAGGAACTGGCCGAGCTGGAAGCCGCCATGGATGCCAACGCGCCCGACGAGATACGCGCTGAAATGGGCGACCTGTTGTTCTCGGTGGCGCAGCTGGGGCGTTTTGTGAAACAGCCCGCCGAAGATGCGCTGCGGGAGACCATTGCCCGCTTCACCGCGCGGTTCATGCACCTGGAAGAGGCCCTGCGCGCAGCCGGCAAAACCCCGGAAGCGTGCACCCAGGATGAACTTGAGGTGTTGTGGCAGGCGGCCAAGGCCGCCGAACGCGAACGGGCGCGGACCGCATCTTCCGACGTCAGCTCTTCTTGAACAGCCCAAACAAGCCCGCCTTGGGTGCTTCTGCTTCTTTGGCCCGCCGGGCTTCCAGAAGCCGCAACATGCGCTGGGATGCCACGTGGTTGGCGTCCAGCTCCAAAGCCACCTTGAAGTACCGCTCGGCCTCCTGGTGCCGGTCCGCCGCGTTGAGCACCATGCCCGCGGTGTACGGGATTTCTGCCTGCCGGTAGCGCTTCATCAACGGCGTGAGCTGTTCCAGGGCCAGCTTGACCCGCGTTTGCAGGTCCCGTTGTGGGGCCACCGCAATGGCCCACGCCAACGCCAGCTGGTAGGCCACCACGTTGGGGTCCTTCTCCACCGCCAGCGCGTAATCCTTTTCCGCAGCAGCAAACGCCTGCCGCTCCATGTGCGCCTTGCCCAGGTCTGCGTGGGCCTTGGCCGCCGCCATGGCCTCCATGCGGGCGCGCTTTTCTGCGTCCAGGGATCCAACCGCCGCGGTATGGGCCGCGGGTGCGGGGGTTGCGGCCGGAACCAATGTGGCCACCTTGTGGCCCAGCTTTTCCGCCGCGCGTTGGCCGGACTGTATGCGCGTTTGTTGCGCCACGGTGGCTTCCGGCGGAATCTCCTTGAGCGCGGCGGTCACCGTGGCCAGTTTCTTTTTGAGCTCCTCCACCGTGGCGGTGGCCGGTGCCTGCAGCGCCGCATGGACATCCCCGCTCTCCAGACCCGCCAACAAGGCCCGCACCGTGGTCATCAGTTCGGTCACCCGCGCGCCTCCGGCGCCATCCACCGGAGCCGCCAGCGTGCCCGCCACGCCGTCCACGTAGCGTTGGATGGCCTGGCGCTGCGCCTCGGTGACGGCGGAAAACTGCAAGCCCGCACCCGCCACCGCCGTGGGTGAATCCGCCTGCGGCGGCACCACGTGCACCACCTCGGCGGCCAGTTGCAGCGTGCCGTCCGGGGTCTCCAGCGTCACCACCACCCGCGTTTGCAGCGGCGGCGGCGTGCGGGTGACCACAAACAACCCACCCTTGGAGATGTTGGCGGTCCAGAGATCCTGCAGTGCGGCGCGGCCTTCAACCGCCACCACCACGCTGGTGGCGGCGCTGAACCGCGGTTCGGAGCGTTGTGCCAGGGTGCCCATGGGTGCCAGCCATTATGACGGTTGGCCCCCACGCGCGCCACACAATCTCACGCTTGTGCCCTGGGTGGCGGCGCGGCGTCACCCCCAAACCCGGCGGGGCCAGAAAACCCCCGTGACGTCAGAAAACCAGCGGCCAGAAAAAGATCACAAGCAGATCATTGTTGGTCCGGGCCATGGCCTGAACCACACCTCGTCGGTGCAGTCTCCGCCCGGGTTCTGGCACGCACTGGCCATTGCATCTGTGGGCTGCCAGTCCCGGTTACGGTCCTGGCTGGCTTCATGCGCGGCGCCGCGCCCCGAGGCGCCGTCAGCAAAGGAGCACCGCGTCCCCAGCCTCGGGGCGGTGGCCTTCGCAGGTCTGCGGTGGTCTTGGTCTTCCGGCCGCACTACAGCCCGGGCTTCTTCCCACCCTTCACAAGGAATGCGGCCATGGGACCTGCTGCCACGGTGCCCTTGGGACGTTGACCGTCCTGGGCCAACGGCTTGAGGGACTTTTGAACGCCAGCAAATGCCTCAAAGGCCTGCGCCGCCGCCGAAGGACCGCCGCTGGCCAGGGCCGCGCGGAAGTGTTGCTCCAGCGCCATCACCAACTCCGGCTTCACCGGGTTGGCGGCGTAGTAGCGCTCCAACGCGGCCACCACCACGTCCGGCGCGGCCTGCGGCGTCACGCCCGCCCTGCTGGCCGTCTGGGACAGCAGGTCCTCCACAAACGGTGAAAACTGTATCTCCGGCGCCCCGCGCGCCAGCCCCATCAACATCAGGGGCAACGCGTGCAACAACTCCGCGTCAGAAAAACGCGGGCTGCCATCTGGTTTCTTCCCATCCAGCAAGGCAAACAGACCGGATGCGTCAGCGGCGGTGGAGTCCATGCAGCCACGTCACATGTTCAGCGTCTTGCGCGCGTGGGCCATGCCGGCCAGCCAGGACGCGTCGGTTCCGGGCAGGCAGGACTCCCGGCCCACTGCAAACTTCAGGTTGTCCATGATCACACCACGCGCCTCGGCCAGGGAGAGTGTCCGGGTGCCGTCCTGCAACAGCGCCGGAGGCGGGTTGGTTGCAATGGCGGTGACAAACTCCCGTATCTCCTGGGGGTGCTGCAAACGGTTGAGGCCGGCCGCCAGCGGGTGGCCGCCGGCACGCATGACGTCAGCCATGACCTCCTGGACGGGACGGGCAGGCTTCTTGGCCAGCGCGTCAAGATGGGCTTCACGCGCGTTGTCTGTCAGGACCTGGCGCACGGAATGCTGGGTCGACTTGGTGCGTGACGCCACCCCACCGGACTCCCGGGCGGTCGACCATTCGGTCAACACCGCGGCGGCTTTCTGCCCGGGGCGGGCCACCAGCACCGTGCCGTTGAAATCATAGACCTGGGGCTTGCCGGTGCGGCTGGCGTCTCTCACCAATGCCTTGGCCGCCACGTCCACCGTGCTGAACTCGGGCTTGAATGGCTGGACGGTGGCGTTGGCCGGAATCCTTGCCTGGTCCCCTCTGTTGCGCACCCTGTCCAGCATGTACGACGCATCATCCAGTTGCCGGAAGGCCTCGTTGGCCGTGGCCACCGCTTCCTGGGACAGGGGCTTGCCAAAACGGGTGTCCAGCAGCCTCTCCAGTCCTTCCAACGTGGACTTGAAGTTCTTCTCGCTCAAGCCGGCCAACGCAAACGGCAGCGGCCCGGAGAAGTTCTTCACGCCAAACAGCAACGTCGCTGACGCCTTGAGTTCGGCGGCCTTGCCCGCAACCTCACGCGCCCAGACCTGCCCCACATCCCTGGTTCCAACGCCGCCAATTGCCATATGCACCTCCAGCTGGCCTTCCCAATAAATCCTACCAACGTGCGTTACGTCGACGGATACCCTCTGACAACCATCCGTCCCTTGGCCCATGGCGCACCGCGTGGAGAATCCATTCGGTTTTGGCCTCCCCGCAACAAATCCCCCCGGGCGTGTCAGCCGTCAGGTACACCTGCGCACCATGAGCCGTGGGTGGCGGCGCAGTGTCACCCCCAACCCGGTGGCGCCCCAAAGCCCCCCATGACGTCAGAAACCATCCGGCAGAACCGGATCCCAACCAGGTCATTGTTTGCCCGCGCAATCACCTGGAGGCCCACGGGAAGCCCGGCACGCGTGCGCCCCACAGGAAACGCCGTGCTGGGAAGATGCGCCGCGCTTGCAAGACCCGGCCAGAAGAACGCGTTGGACATGTGCTGCGTTCTTCCGTTCACCACCAGGTTGCGCTCCAGCAAGGGCGTGTTGCTGTGAAGCTGCGCCGCGGTGGGCGCCACGGGAGCCACAACAACATCCCAGTTGTTGAAGAATGTTTCCCACTGTTGCTGCAACCGCGCGCGTTGCGCCGCCAACGCGTGGCGTTGTGCATCCATGGGATGGGTGGTGGCTTCCAGAAGCTCCAGGAACAACAGGTGTGCGTCTTGCGCGTTGAAGTCCGGACGGGCGCGGTCTGAGATGGTGACGCCGTGTTGGGACAGGACATCCGCCATGCGCTGGCACTGGTCCTGGACTTCCGTGTCCACATCAAAACCCGGCTCATGGAACCACAGGCACACGCGGTAGGAACGCAACGGCTTGCCTGTTTCCGTCGTCATCACGCGGGATCCAGTGAGGGCGAGCATGGCTGCTTCCAAATCTTCAGCGCAACGTGCCAGCGGGCCGGCAACGGCCATGTCTGTTGGACCCGGCGCTCCGGGCGCGGTGGTGCCACGCGTCTCCACCATGTTGAACGTGGGCTTGTGACCAAACACCCCGCACGCGTGAGCCGGCTGCCGAATGGAGCCGCCCAGGTCACTTCCCAGCTCCATCCCGGTGAGGCCCGCCGCCAATGCCGCTGCAGAGCCTCCAGAGGAACCTCCGGGCGTTCGGGTGATGTGCCAGGGATTGCTGGTGACGCCGTAGATGTCATTGTGCGTCTGGAAATCCCGCAGCCGGAACGGCACGTTGGTCTTCCCAAACACAATGGCGCCGGCGTCCTCCAACCGCGCAACGGCAACATCATCCTTTGGGGCAGTGTTGGAGCACAACGCCGGGTCACCCCAGGTGGTGGGCTGGTTGGCCACGTCAAAACACTCCTTCACCGTCATGGGAACGCCGTGGAATGGACCCAGCGCTGCTCCACGCGCTTGTGCCTGGTCTGCCGCCCTGGCGCGAAACAACGCGCGCTCCCAGTCCAGGACCACAACCGCATTCAACGTTGGATTGAAGCGCTCCACGCGCCTTCGAAATTCGGCGAGGCATTCCACAGCACTGAGCGTGCCGCGTGAAATCTCACGGGCCAGCCCACACGCGCCCAGAAAAAAGAGCTGCTTCATGGCCGCGCGTTCTACGTCGTCAGCAGCGAAGCGCGCGTCTGGAACTGGGCAATGGCCTCGTAGACTGCAAAGCCAATGCCCTGGTCAAACTGCTCACGCTCCACAAGGTTGTGGCACAACAACACCATCACGGTCTGGTTGTTGGGGTCCGCCTGCCACCAGCTTCCAAAACCTCCCGGCCAGCCCACGCTGCCCACGCCTCCACCACACAACGCGGCCATGGCCTTATCCGGCTCCGTCACCACCGCAACGCCCAGCCCAAAGCCGTGCCCCTTCTCAAACAGACGTGCTCCGCCCACGTCAGACCGGGCCCGTTGTGCCGGTGTGAGCCGGTTGGTGGTCATCAAGGCCAGCGTTTCTGGACGCAGCAACGTGTTGCCGCCGGCAAACAACTGCGCAAAACGGCCATAGTCCGCAAGCGTGGACCACAAACCCTGTCCACCGGAGACAAACGTCATGCCCTCAGGACGTTCTTCAACCGTGGAACCGCCCGGTCCTTTCTTGAGCGCCAAAAGCGCACCACTGCTGTTGAAGCCCACCAACCCGGCCCGCCGACCGCGTTTTGACGACGGAACCGTGAAGCCCGTGTCCACCATCCCCAGCGGACCAAAGACGCGGCGCTGCAACACCTCACCCAGTGGCGCATCTTCCATGCGCGCCAGCAGCAACCCCAAGAGGTCTGTGGCGTGCCCGTAGTGAAGCGCCACACCGGGCTGTTGCACCAACGGCAAGGACGCCAGCGCCTTGATCCAGTTTTCCGGCGTCACGTGGCTGTCAATGTCACCGCCCAGCGCATCTTCCAGCGCCTTGGCAATGGGCCCCGCGTGGAACGGGCCGTAGGTGAACCCCGCGCGGTGGGTGAACAGGTCCTCAAACGTGATGGGCCGTTGTGCGGGCTGCGTTTCATCCAAGGGCCCCGTGGGCGAACGCAACACGCGCATGCTGGAAAACTCGGGCGCCCAACGCGTGATGGGATCCTCCAACGCAAACCGTCCCTCTTCCATCAACAACAGCGCCGCAACCGCCGTGATGGGCTTGGTCATGGAGGCCACGCGGAACACCATGTCCAGCTGCATGGGCGCCTGTGTTTCCAGGTCCGCAATGCCCACTGCAGCACTGTGGACCAGCGTGCCCTTGCGCCAGACGCCGGTGACAACTCCGGCCAAAGAGCCCGCATCCACGTGCTTCTGAAGGGCCTGGGTGATTCCATGATCATGAGCCATTTCAATGACCTCTGTGCGTCCGCATAAAATAATATCGTTATAAAATATATTGTCAACAAAATAAGAGTGGCGTAGGTTGGACCCATGCCGCCCGCGTCCATGCCCTCACCACGCCGCAAACAACCCAAGGGAGACAAACGCGCGCGCACGCGGGCCAGGCTGTTGGAGGCCACCCGCCAGCTCATCAAGGAGAAGGGCTACGAACACACCACCATGCAGGACGTGGCCAAACGTGCAGGCATGACCAGCGGCGCCATCTACGGGAACTTCAAGAACCGGGATGAATTGTTTTTGGCCCTTGCAGATGCCCACTGGGGGCCCGTCCAGGCGCAGTTCCCTCCAGGCTCAACGTTTTCCGAAAAGATGATGGCGCTGGGCCAGGCCACGCTGGATGCCGTTCCTGAGCGACGCACCGCCGCGGTGGGCGCGCTCACCGGCCGCGCGTACGCCTTGGGCCACCCGGATGTGCTTGCGCGCGTGAACCAGATCACCGCGCAGGCCTACAGCGAGGGAGCCGCGTGGGTGCGCGCGGTGGCGCAACCAGAAGAACTGCCCATGTCACCGGAGCTGCTGGTGCGCGTGGTCCACGCCCTCACCGACGGGCTGTTGTTCCAGCGCATCCTCACCCCGGAGCTGGTGCCGGATGAGGTGTTCCGCGCGGCGTTTGCCTTGCTCGCCGTCAAACGGTGAGAGGAACCACCTTGAACTGCAGCGCGCCGGGTCACACCTGTTGGAGCGCGTCTTCCATCGTCCTCGTGTCCTTGGTGATCAGCTCGGCGTTCTTCTGGATGTCCGCTTCCACTTCCACGCCGGTGCCCATCACGTTGACGCCCAGTCTTCCGCCGGTTCCGGCGCCTTCGGTCCGCGTGTCCGTGCGCGTGACGGTGGCCTGGGCGTTGCGGTCCGCAAGGTTCTTCACCCGCGCGGCGTCGCCGTGGGCATCATGGTCCGCAAACAGTTCCGCCTGGCGGTTGGGGTCCACGTTGTAGGTGACCTCTGTTTTCCGCGAAGCCTGGTTGTAGGGCCCCATGCGTTCATTGCTGGCGGATTCCTGCGTGGTGATGGTGACCTTGGATTCTTTCGCCGGCAGCCTGGCCAGCTTGGCGGGGTCCCATTCGTTGAGCGTCTTGAGCAGCGTGTGCTTGTCCGTGCGGGACAGGTCCACTTCCTGCTCCTTCTTGATGGTCTGGCTTTGGGTGTTGCGTCCGTTTTCGGACATCACCATCTGTTCTTCGCGCATGACCGCGGTGGTCTTTGGTTCTTCGCCGGTTCTCGGCGGTGGGAACTCGGTGGTGATTTCCAGCTCACGGGTGCTGGTCTTTTTTCCGCCGCTCTTGAGGTTGGGAGCAATTTCCACCTCACCGCTCTTCACGGTGAGTCCGGCGTTGCCGGTCAGTTCACCGGCATGAACGCGCTTTTCAACGACCTTGGACGTGTACGGCTCACCTTTGTCATCCAGCTTGAACTCGGTGCGTTTGGTCAGTGTGTCCGTGCCGGTGCTTGTCCCGGTTCCGCCCACCACCAGCGGCTGGTTGTCGTCGGCAACGCCGGCCGTCCCGGAAAACCCAAGGCCCTTTCCGGAGGTTTCCTCCACCGCGGTGATGCTGCGGTTCAGAAGCTTCTGCTCATCCGCGGTGACCGGGTCCGGCACCACGTTTCCAAGACCCAACGGCAGCTTGTCTTTGGCCGAATCCGCGGCGGTCTTGCGCAACATGATGTTGACCAGCTGCCGCGCTTCCTCGGGCGTCTTCGCCGTCAGTTCCACCTTGCGTGAATCCACGTCGCTGACTTCGCCACTTCCGTTGAGACCCACCTTGCCGGTCTTTCCGCCGGCGGTGAGCATCAGGCTGTCCGCGGCCTTGCCATCCACGGTGACGGTGTACGTGCCGTCCTTGTTGGCCTTCACTTCCATGCTGCTGGTCCGGTCCGCTTTTGCGGCCAGCCCCGCGCCGCCGCTGGCCGAACCACCCAACGTCACCTTCGCGCTCTCGCCAGGCTTCAGGTTCTCTGGGTTCAAGACGTCACCACCCAGGCGTCGCGCGCGCTCGGTGGAGGTTTCCGTGGGCGCGTCAGGCGCGGTGAGCGGCTGTTGTTCCGGAACGCGGCAGGGCTCAAGGGACGCGGCGTTGGGCGTGGCGGCGTTCTTCTGTTCCGGCGTGTTCACCCGCGCGTTGAGCGTGGTCTGCGCGGAGAGGCCCTGCTGAAGAAAGGCCTTGCGGGCGGACGCCACGGTGGATTCAGAGGCGGCCTTCTTTCCAGCGGTGACCGCCTGCGTGGACGCCGGTGTGGCGGCGACGGATGCGGACAGTCCACCGGAGATGCCCGCGGACCCAGCCGCGCCCTTGGCTTCAGCTGGTTTGCCGGTGGTTGCAGGCTGGGTGCGGGCAGGCGGGCGGTGGCGCTGAATGGACGTCATGGAAACCTCACGGGGCCACGGGATTGGTAACACGGGCTGCAATGCGCAACCTCGGATGTCTCACGGAGGACCCACTGAAGACGCACCGCAGCTTCTTCCCCACATGGGTGCTGGTCCGTGCGCCATACCAAGCTGCGTTCAAGCGAGGATCTCCGCACAACCCTCGCGGCCATTGCGCCGCGGGAGAGGGCCACGCCAAGCGTGGTCAGAGTCCCAGGAACTCCGTGAACCGCGCCAGTTCAGCATCCAGCGCATTCCGGAACGCCGCACCGTTGGGCGCCTGTCCCGCCACAAAACCCAGCTCCGGCACCAACAGCCCGTCACGCACAGACACATTTGCCCATCCAATGACACGGTCCCGCCACGCCAGCGGCAGCGCGTAGTAGCCGCGGATGCGCTTGGGCGCCGGCGTGTACGCCTCAAAGCGGTAGGCCCACCCGTTGAACAGTTCAAAACGGGTCCGGTCCCACACAAAGGGATCAAATGGCGCCAGGAGGCGGACCACGTCACGCGGAATCCTCCGGCGGATCGGCACGCTCTCGCCAACGGGCCAAAACCAGTCAAGACCGTCCACCTTGGCGTGCGCCAACCGTGCTTTCGCGCGGACCACCGCGGCCAACCGCGCATTGGTCCACTGTGGCGCACCATGCCGCAGGCGCTGCACCAGTCCACCCAGCATGCTGCCGGTCAACGGTGCGTATTTGGCCACAATCACATCCACCAGCGTATCCATTGCAGCAGCCGCGTCCTCGGGCGCCGGACCCTGCACCCGCGCGGAATAAAGCCGCGTACCGCCTTCCCGGCGCGCCACGCGTACAAGTCCACGGTAGTGCATTGCATCAAGCAACTGGGTGGTGACGTTGGACTGTCCACCAAACCAGTTGAGCGCCTTGCCGTGGGCAAACTGTGCGTCCACGTCACGCGGATGCACCACGCCACGCTTCTGCACAAACTCCAGGATCTTCTCCGCACGCTTCCGTTCAGCCGCTGACCATCTGGCGCGCGGCAGGCGCGGATGCAGCAGCGCATGAAGGTCGCGCGTGACGAACCCGTAGTTGACAAAGAAGTCCTCTTCGATGCTGAGGCGCGCGTAGCGCCGTTCAAGGTCACCCACCCGGTATCCCTTCACGCGGTGGCGCAGCGTGAGGTCCTGTGCCCGGGCGGGTGCCCGGATCGGGTCGGCCTGGACGAACCCCAGCCGGGCCATGGCGCGGCCAAGCGTTGTGGGCGCCGGGAACTGCCGGTGCAGGGCGAACTGCCGCAGCCGATCGATATCGAGAGGCATGGTGTGCCGAAGCTCAGGGGCGGGCCGTTGGCGCCGGAGTTCTGGCGCAATTCTGGGTGTCCAAGCGGCCTCCGGACGGGTCAGGGGTGAGGACTGTGGACGGGCCGCGCGGTGCAGGCAAGAGGCTTCCTTGCGTGGTGGTTGAGGGCAGGCGCGGGTGGCACACGGATTTCCTCACAACCCAAACAAGGCCGGTGATGTACCCGGCCATGCCGCTGCCATGCCGCCGGTGTGCGCCTTTGTGGACCCGGGTCACCGCGGCGCTGGCACAGGAACGCCCAACCCGCGGAGGCGCGGCATAATGGTTCCCTCAATGACCGCCTGGCAGACGTGGTCCGCCTCGTCGGGTGGACACGCGCCCAGGCCCCGGGCTGCAGTGACCTCCCGGATGTGGCGCGCGCGCTGCCGGTGCCGCGGTGTCAGACCGCGGGTGGCAAAAGTCATGAACAACATCTCAAACATGGCCCGTGCGTACTCCCCAAGCTCCTTCTGCATGGGCCGGGAGACCGCGGGGAGGACCTGTTTGGCCAGGTTCCATCCCACGCGTTGGTGCACCGCTTCATCCTTCATCACCGCCCGCAACACGCGCGCGGCCACCGGGTGATGCGTGTGGGCGGCACGTGCCTGCATCAACGCCAGGGAGACGGTCTCTGAAATGCACCCGTTGGCCACCACCCAGAAGGGCAATGGCATGCCGGAAGGTTCCCCCAACAGCGCCGGCTCCCATGCCGCGCCCGGTGGAATGGTGGCCTCGTATCCCCCCAGGCCCTCCGCCACATCCCGGGCAAGCTCGGCGTGGCGGACTTCGTCCACCCCCATTTGCATCAGGGACCCCAGGGAATCCGTGTCACCGCCGTGCCGAAGCCAGGCCAACGCCGACTGGGACATGGCCGGAACGGCGGCCAGCTCACTCCAAGCCCGCTCGCTCCAGAACGCGGCGGCCTCCGGGCACGTTGGAAGCGGCCCCACGGTCACCGCCGCGGCGCGCTGCAACAAAGCCCGCCGGGCTTTTCTGGTGACCGTGTCACCCGGGGCCAGGGGAACCACCCGGGCCTTCATGCTGTGGTGCGCTTTGTCATGGCCTTGACCCAGCCGTCGGCAGACGCCGCCGCATGCTCCAGCACCTCACGCGCGCCTTTGGACAGCCCCTTGCCCACCGGAGCCTCCAGCGCCTCGCGCGCGGCGGCCATCCGCTGCTCCGCCGTCAGATCATTGAGGTGCTGCATGGCCTTTTGCGCGTCCACCGCGCTCACCTGGCCAGGGATCTTGCCAAACCGGATGTCCCGCGCGTTGCCACCCACGGTGGCGGCCTGCAGGGCATCAAGGAACTTTTCACGGGACGTCCGCACGGCGGGGACGGATGTCTCCACCCCCAGCCGCGCGGCCGCACTTTGTGTCTCAAAGGTCCCCGCTTTGGGCGCCTCGGGCTCCACGGGGATGCCAAAATCTCCGAGCATGGCATCCACCAGGGTCTTCACGGCGTCCGGCGTGGGGTCTTTGACGTCGGTCACGGTTCAGCCCACCGGGTGCATGGGGCGCTGCTGGCCGTGGGCAAACTTGATGTCCAGGCCCAACTGTTTGGCCAGCCCGCTCAGTTCCTTGGCCGCGTTTTCCGACAGGGCCAGGCTGCCAAAGCGGTCCTTGGATTCGCTGCGCGTGTGCAGTTCCTTGAGGACCGCGCCCTGCCAGGCCTTGGGGAGATCCTTGACCGCTTCCGTCAGCTTGCGGGCCTCGCGGATGTCCATCTTGGTCTGCTGCGCCACCTTGAGGCTGGGTGAGCCGGGGTTACGGCCGCGCAGGTACGCCGAATAGTCATTGGTGCCGCGGTTGATGGTCTTGTCAGCCAGGAGGCCGTCGGTCACGGCGGGGATGTTGGGGCGCCCAGTGGGCTTGATGGAGGTCATGGGGTTTTCCTTTGTGAGGTTGTGTGAACCAACGGGCGGGGAACCTAGGGGTACGGCAGTAGGTCAGCAAGGCGGTTGGCTGGCCTGCCGTCCAACATCTCCTGGTGCGTCAAAGGATGGGGTTGCCCCCTGGACGGTGGCCAACGGACCGGGAGAGGCGGTTGCGCACAAGTCCGCCAGAGGTGTCAGGCGAGGATTTCCACATAACCCTCGGTGCCATTCACCCGGATGTGCTGCCCATCCTTGATGCGCGTGGTGGCATCCTCCACGCCCACCACGGCGGGCAACCCGTATTCACGGGCAATCACCGCACCGTGGGTCATGAGCCCGCCCACCTCCGTCACCAGTCCCTGGATGGCCACAAACACCGGCGTCCAGCTGGGGTCCGTGAACGTGGTGACCAGGATGTCTCCCGCTTCCAGCTGCTCCTGTCCCATCTCAAACATCACGCGCGCCCGTCCCTCCACCACGCCAGAGGACACCGCCAGCCCCACAAGGGCACCTTGTGGGAGGTTGGCGCGCCGGTACGCTCCGGCAACAACCTCCCCGTCAGACGTGATGACCCGCGGCGGCTTCAGCTTCACATGGTGCTGGTGGGCGTCCTTCCGCTGCGCAATGAGGCGCGCATCCACTTTCTGCGTGCGCACCACCACGCCAAGCTCCTGGAACGTGAGGTGGTGGATGTCTTGCGGTTCCTGCAGCACATTGGCCGCAACCAGGCGCGCGGCCTCCTGCATCAACGCCTGCTTGTAGACCGCGTAACGGTTCATCATGGCGTACTTGGGGTACTCCCGGTAGCCAACAAAAGCGCGAAGCCGTTGGATCATGCGCTGCGTTTCAACTGCCTTGTTCTCGCCGTCAGGAAGCTCCTTCAAACGCGCCAGCAGGACCTGTTCCTTGGTGTTGGCCACCTGCCGTCCCTGCTCAAACCTTCTGCCCCCGGCGCCTGGCTCAAACATCTTGATGTTGCTGAGGATGAGCGGCACCAGCGTGGTGGGACTTTCACTCCACCGCGGGCGGGTCACATCAATCTCACCCACGCACCGCATGCCATACCGGTCAAGAAACGGGGTGATGGCGGCGTGCGCCTCCGGTCCTCCGTCCAGAGGGAGCAGCCCCTCAAGAAAGCCCGCGTCCCCGGCACGCTGCAGGTGAGCCACCACCTCAGGGTGGGGCCGGATCACATCTGCCACATCCAGAAGCGCCAATCCCATTTCTGACGTGATGTTGTTGGGTGCGGATTGGGCCAGCACATCCGCGGCGTTCTTTTCCCCCAGCCACTCCAACATGTGCGCATTGAGCCAGGTGGTGGCATTCATGCCGGCCATGATGGCGCCCATGTTCTGCGGGTCCGCCGTCAGGCTCTTCTTCAAAACCTGGGTGTCCTCAACAATCACCTCCATCAGTGCACTGCCTGTTTTGTCTGCAACGCGCTGTTTCAACGCCAACAGCGACGCCTCGCTGCGTGCAATCAGTTCCGCAACAACTGCGGGATTGGCCTCCATTGGCGGTCCCATCCCCGTTGCACCACCACCGCTGGGAACGGGTGGCTTTGGAGGTGCCGGCTCCGCTTGGATGAAATCCGCGCGCGCCAGGACTGTGGTGAGCGCGTCCTTGAGCAACGGGTCTGCGCGGCCCAGGACGTCCAGCATCATGTCCCGCGTTGCCAATGAAGCCAGTTCACGCGTGACGTCCACAAACAACCGGCCACCCGCCTCATACATGGGCCGGCCGGCGGTCAGCTGGAAGAGGGACAGGCCCAGGGCTTTTATGGGGTCGGTCATCATCTGTTGATGGCCCACCGAGATGAAGACCCGGTTTCCGCCGTCACCCGTCTGTGGAATGGGGTACAGCGTGGTGATGGGGCGGCTCTGGACGATGAAGAATTCATCCTCCCGCAAACACCACTCCACGTCCTGCGGTGCACCAAAATGTGCTTCAAGCCGGCGGCCCAGACGCGCCAGCTGCGCAACCTGTGCGTCGGTCAGAACCGGCGTGTTGCGCTGCGCCGGGGAGACCGCCTGTTCCACGGTTCCACCACCGTTCACCGCACACGTTTCAATGTCCTTGGTGGCAACCTTGCGCTGGACCACGGCACCATTGCGCACGCTGTAGGAATCCGCGTTGATGCGGCCGGACACCAGCGCCTCTCCAAGACCAAAACACGCTTCCACAACGCACACGTGGCGGTTGGAAGTCACGGGGTCCGCCGTGAACAGGACGCCGGATGCGCTCGGGACAACCAGCTTTTGCACCACCACCGCCATGTGGACCTTGTGGTGGTCAAAGCCGTGACCAATCCGGTACGCCACCGCACGTTCGGTGAAGAGCGAGGCCCAACACCGGCGGATGTGTTTCAGCACTTCTGGCGCACCAATGACGTTGAGGTACGTGTCCTGCTGGCCCGCAAAAGACGCCGTGGGCAAATCTTCCGCCGTGGCGCTGGACCGCACCGCGTAAGCATGGTGTGCACCCAGCTGGGAGAGGGAGCGCGTGATGGCTTCCGTCACGTCCTCCGGAATGGCGGTGCCTTCCACCACCGCGCGTATCTCTGCGCTGCGGGCCCGGATTCCTTCACCGTCATCAGCCTTCAGCTGCGCCAGGCCGTGGACCAATGCGCCCAGCAACGGCGCGGTTTCCATGACGCGCTTGAAGGCCGCTGTGGTCACGCAAAAGCCGTCCGGCACGCGGATTCCATCCAGCCTGGCCAGCTCCCCCAGGCTTGCGCCCTTCCCGCCCACGTCCAGGATCCTGGTCCGGTCCACCTCATGGAATCCCAGCACGTACGCCGTCATGGAAACCCTCCCCTGTCCATCGCGGTGGGACCATAACGCGGTTCTTTGACCCCTGGCACGTGTTACAGTGGCATCATGCATCGGGCTTGGTGGCTGGTCATGGCGTTGTTGGTTTTTGTGGGCTGCACCACACTTGGGAGTCAGGATCCCTGCACACAGCTGGAGGACTCCGTCACCGCGCTCCAGCAGCCCTCCACCTGCGCCAAGACCATCTGCCTCACCGGTGCGGTGGACCAGTCCTCCGCTTCCAACAATGGCTTCACCGCGCTGTGTGATGACGCGCGCATCCCCGGCCTGGTCCGGGACTGCAGCAGCGGCGCCTGCCTGTCCACGTTTGACAACGTGGGTCCCAGCGTTGGCGGGGACATCTACCCGGTGCTGTTTTCCGCCCTGGACGTCAACGCCGACGGCGCGCTGGATGACCAGGACCCGCCCTGCGCGGTGAACATCCTGGGTTTCTCCTGGGGCGGCATCAACGCGGTGGACCTTGCGCAGGTGCTCCTGACCGACGCCAACGTCTCAACCTCCCGGCGCCGCGTGGACCTCCTGGTCCTGTTGGATGCCTACCAGCCGTTCATGGGATCGTCGGTGGACATCCCCACCGGCGTGGCGCGCACGCTTTCGTTCCGCCATTCGGTGGCGCCGGCGGGTGACTGTTCAACCAGCGCGCCGTTGGGCCCCTACCTGGGCATCCCGCCCGCATGCGCGGGAACCACCACCTGCCAGGACCATGACTATTCCCGCGCGCCGGACACAAAGTTCTGCGTGGCCAGCGGCGGAACGTACGACGGGACGGACGTGGGCCATTGTGAAGTCCCGGTGGCCGCGCACCTCAATGTGCTTCTGGCGCTGTACGGTGAGCCGCTGCAGAACATTCCGTGAGCCGCTGCGTTTCACTCTGACAACCAGGCATCCACCAGCGCGCGCACTTCCGGCGCACGGTCGGTCTGCATCAATCCGGCGCCGGAATCCAACGTCAAACGCAATGCAGTCTCGGCGTCATCACGGGACTGGAGGTCTCCGGTCAGGCTGTACGCCACCAGGTTGAAGTCCACCGTCACAAACAGGTTCACAAACAACTTCACACCCGCCGCCCGGGCGTCCACAGACACCTCCGCCAGGTAGCCCGGGTCCACGTGCACCACAAAAGGATTGCGCCGCGCCATGAGGTCCCGCGTGGAGGCCGCATCATCCGCCCGCGGCATGGTCAACATCCCCCGCGCCGCCGCGGCATCCAGGTTGGTCTCATTGGCGTCAAAGAAGAACGCGGTGTCCAACGCGTCTTCGGCAACCACCGTGTCCGCCACCTGCGTCACGTCACCGTCTTTGTAGTCCAGCATCACCAGCACGCGGCCGCGCGCTGCACGCAACAACGCCGCAAGCATGGGCACCCGGCACCGCGCCGCGTTGGCATCGGCATTTTGTGGGGTGCATACGTTTCCCGGATCTTTGAGCGTCAACGTCAACACCTGCGCCAGCGTCAGCTCGCCCACCGCCGGGGTTCCCGCAAACAGGTCCACCTGGTTGGTGGTGCGCTCCAACGTGCTGTCATGCAAGAGCACCAGTGCATTGTCCAACGTGCGGCGAACATCCACCTCCACCACATCCGCGCCCAACGTCCAGGCCTCCAGCGCCGCGGCAACGCTGTTCTCCGGCGCTGTTCCACCTTCTCCACGGTGCGCCACCACCAAGGGCGTCACACACGCGCGGTCCGCAACACATGCCGCCAGCGATGGCAACGGACGCACGGGCGCCGCCGCGCCAGCATCTGGCGTGGGCGTCCCACCGGTTGAGCTGGAACTGCAATGCAGCAACACCAGTCCACACCCCAGCACCCACCGCGCGCGTTTCATGACGTCACCGGGCCTTGTGTTTGCGCGCGGGCCGTTCGCGCGTGCACCAGAACACATACATCCCGCCAAACAACTGGGGATTGTCCTGTTCAAAACGGTCCCACAACACCAGGTTGGTGTGGTGCGGGTCCTGCGGAAACAAATGCCCGTACCCCGCGTGCAGGGACGGCCAATCCACTTCAAAGCCTTCAAAGGACAACTTGAGCGCGTCCAGCGCGTTGGCCACCCTGGGGAGCGTGTAGACGTGTTCCTGCGCGTGCCGCAGCAGGTCCCGGCACCCGCTCAAGGACGCAAAATCCGGCGAATGGGTCACGCCCGCCGCCAGATGGTTGCCCGGCAACGCACGCAGCACCGTCCGGCCACGCCGCAAATCCGCCTGGGTCACGCCCAGCTTCTGGTTGTCCAGCACCTCACGCGCCGCAAAGACCGCAGCGCGCGCCAGCTGGGAATACAGGCCAACGCACATCCATCCCTTGGGCTTGAGCAGCTTCAACAACGCGCGCCAGCCCTCCATGGGGTCAAAGAGGTGGTGCAACACGCCCACCGCTTCAATGACGTCAAACCTGGGCAGCCCTTCCAGCGCCACCAGGTCCGCCTGGGCAAAAGACACATTGCGAACGCCGGCGTTGGCCGTGGCCCGGACCGCGTAGGCCAACGCACGGCGGGACAGGTCCACGCCAACCACCTGCGCGTTGGGAAACCTGCGCGCCACCAGCAATGCATGCCGCCCCGTCCCGCACCCGGCCACCAGGATGCGCTTGGGTTCGGGAATGTCGTCGGGAAGGTCCGCGTAGGGGAGGCGCTCCTCAAAATAGCCGCGAAGCGTGGTGGGGGCCACGTACGGCAGGGACATCCAACGCGGGTAGGGATTTTCTTCGTACTGCGCGGCCACCGCCGGGGATGCCTTGCCCGCAAACGCGCTGAGTGACGGAAGTGTTGCAGCCAGCCGCGCTTCTTCACGCGGTTCATCCACGGTGCGGCCCACCAGCCACGCGGTCTCTGGAGCGGTACGGCCCAACACGCGCACCACGTCTGCCGGTTGGCCGGAGAGGGGACGGTACATGGCCAGCGCCAGGACTTTCTCCTGGGTCCACGGGGCCGCAAGGGCGGCCACCAGCGTGGCCTCATCCGGCGTGACGTCCCACGCGTATTCTGCGTTGAATGCCGCGGTGGCCACGGCAGCCACAAAAGGCAGCTCCTCTTCAAACCGCGCGGGCTTGCCGGACAACGCGCGCTTCAGAAACTGACCGCGGAACGCAGTCACCACCTGCTCCCAGCCCGGATGTGTGAGCTGGCAGCGCTGCAGCCACATGCGCAACAATGGCCGGCCCATCCAATGTTTGCTGTGCAGCGCGTCTTCCACATCCCCCGCGCGCAGGCCCGCAGCGTCGGGGAGTGCCCACAACACATCCGCCACGGTTTCACTCAGGGCTTCAGCGTCCGCGCCGTCCGCCGTCAGGCAGGCCAACAGGTCACCTTCCAACGTGGCATCCCGGACATCCAACGGGACGCGGCCCAACACACGCGTCAGGCGCGCCCAGTCCGCCGCGGTGGTGGGCCGCAAGGACAACGCCACGCGCGCATGAAGGGCGGTGCGGTCTGTCCGGCCGGTCTGGAAATGCGCCAGTGCCGCGTCCAGGCGCAACGAAACGTTGTTGGGGGACAACACCACCTGCGCGTCCAACTGGGCAGCAGCCTGGAGGAGGGGATCCATGGTCAGGGAAAGGTCACCGCCAGCAGGCGCAACGTGTTGCTGGTGGAGGTGCTGGCGATGCCAAAGCTGTACGCGGTGCTGGCGTTGAGGTTTTCCTGGCTGGCACCGGACATCTGGGTATCACTGCCTTCCATCATGATGATGTTGTAGGCGGGCGCCAGGTTGGCCCAGGAGGCGGTGGCGCCGGCGGCGTTGTTCATGGTCATGGCGGCCACCACCAGCCCGCCCTGGGCTACAGGAAGCGTGGCGGTGGTGGGGTTGGTTCCTTCGTATTCCACAATCCGGTAGGCCACCATGGCATCAAGGCCGTAGCTGGCAAACACCGAAATACCGCACCGCACCGGGCTTGCGCCCTGGATGTCCACAGTGATGGTTCCCATGCTCCCGTTGGCCAGCCGAACCCCAAACAACGCGGTGGGGGCGCCAGCACCGCTGTTCTCAGACGCGCTGGCCAGTTTGGTGGCCATAAAACCCGCCACCGTCAGGCTGGAGAGAATGGTGCTGCTGTTGGTTGCGCAATGCACGGCCACCACCATCAGGCGGGAAGCCATGGGTGTTCCAAGCTGGACGTTGTTGAAGGTGTAGAGCTGGCTGTCTTCCAGGCTGGTGACGGCGTCCATAAACTCCACGCGTGGGGCTCCCGTGGTGACCCGCCAGACGGTGGGCACATCATCACAGCTGAATGTGACGTCCACACCGGTGAATGCGACGTCGCTGCTTTGCACGTTGAGCTGCACATAGGATGGCGTGGGCACGGCCCGTGGATCGGTGCTCCAATCCAACAGCAGGGTGGAACAGGCTGGATCCGCGCAGGCGCGGTAGGTGGGAATCCCCGCGCCGCTGACCCTGCAGCTGGTGGTGCCGCCCGCCGCCACCAGCGGGCTGATGTTGGAATCCACCGGACTGTCCAAAGGCGCATTGAGCACGGGCGCAAACACCGCGGGTCCCGTTCCGCCGCTGGATGAGGCCGCACCGGTGCTGGAGCTGCCCGCCAGGGACGATGAAGAAGAGGCGACCACCACCGCGGACGACGATGGCAGCGCGCTGCTGCCGGGCGCGCTGGATGACAACGATGCAGGCATTGATGCGGAAGAAGCGGTGCTCCCCGCCGAGCTGCCCATGCTGCTGCTGGCCGCGCTGCTGCTGGCCGCGCTGCTGCCCGCAGTGGAGGATGCCGAGGACGACACGACGGAGGCGGACGTGCCGGAGGCCACACCGCTGCTGGCTTGTGAGCTGGCCCCCACCGACGACACCGTTGAAACACTGGAGCTGTTGGCGCCCCGGCTGGAGGACGCCTGGCCGGCGCCCCCATCCGCCACGGTGCCAGACGCGGGCCGGCAGATGCCGTCCGCACATTCTTCTTCACCGGTGCATTCCCGTGACGTGTTGCACGTGCGCACACAGGCGCCGTCCACCAGTTGTTCACTTTGTTCACAACGGTTGCACCCGTGCAGCAGCCCCAGGGCCACAACCCCAGGGACCAACAGCCACGTGGCCACGCGGCTCAGTACCCGCATGCGTAACCCTCGTAGGCCGCGCCGCCATCCTGGAGGATGACGCCACCGGCCATGGCGGCGCAGCCCCAGAATGGAGCAATGACCACCGGCGGGCTGTTCACGCCGGGGAAATCAAACACGTAACAACACTGGGCGCCCGCCTGAATGTCACAGTGCGTGTTGCATTGGGTCTTGAATGTGTCCCAGGTGAGCCCCGCGGCAAACGGAGGTTGACTCAGGAAGTCACCCACCAGCCCGCCGTCACAGCTCACCCCCAGCTGGTAGACCGGCGGGACATCCGCCGGGCAGGTGGGGCTGGTGCCCGTGCACGTCTCCGCGGCGTTGCAGGTGCCATGCGTCCGGCACGGCGTTCCCTGGTTCTGGAACCGCGCCGGGCAGGCCTTGGCCACACCGTCACACAGGTCATCCAGGTCACAGGCTTCGCCCGCTTGTGCGGGCAGGCACACGTGGTTGAGCGGATGGACACCGTCCGACGGGCACGCGGCGGCCACACATGTTTCTGCCACATCACAACCGCCGTTGGCCGCGCGGCATGGTGTCCCGTCCGGCTGCGGGTCCACCGTGGCACTGGTGAGGCAGGTGGGGCGGTCCAACGTCTTGCACACGCCCTTCTGGGCGCACAGCGCGGTGGTGACGTTGGAGAACGTGATGCAGTCATCCGAATACATTCCGCAGTTGAGCGGCGCACACGCGGGATCATGCGGCGCGCCTTCACAGCGGCCCGCCGCCGTACACGCCATGCAGATTCCGTCACACGCCTCATTGCAGCAGGCGCCGTTGACACATTGGGTGCTGCCGCAGTTGTGGTTGGCCACGCAGGTGCCGCCCAGGTCCATGCGGCAGCGGCCGGTCACGCAGGTGAAGCCGCCATCTGCGCTGCAGGACGTGTCACTGGTGCATGGCTGGTCATACGCCGCGGGGAGACACGTGCCCGGGCTGCCCTGGCACTGGCCAACGGCATTGCAGCTCTCACCGTGGGTGCACGGGTCGCCATCTTCGCACGCCGAATTGACGGGGAGGATGAACAGCTCACAGCGCCCGTTGTTGCAGCGCGCGTTGGTGATGCAGCCACCCGCGGTGCCGCACTGGGCGTCCATGGTGCACGCCCCACCGCTGCTGGGGATGGGGATGGCCGAGGAGGACTGTCCAACACCACCAGTGGAACTCCCGCGGGAGGTGCTGCTGCTGCCAGAGCTCCCCAAGGCCACCCCGCCATCCAGGCGCGAGGTGGACGGCCCACCGCTGCTGGCCGCGCGTGAACTGGAGGTGCCCCCGGTGGCGCCACTGGCGGTGCCGCTGCTGGAGGTGGTGGCGGCGTTGGAGGTGGAAGGGGTGATACCGCCCGAGGAGCCACCGGCCGCCGCACCGCCGGCCTGGCAGGTGCCGTTGAGACACGCGCGTCCATCCGAACAATCCGCGTCTGCTTCACAACGTGCGGCGGGAAGGCAGGCCCACGCCAACCCGCTGGCCATCACGGCAACCCACAGTAGGACACGGGCCTGCGGCATCACCGTGGGACGCTACCACACGCGGGCCAACGGCGGTGTTGTGTTCAGCGGGTGTTGGCGCGGGTTTGCGCGGCGCGGGTGTTGAGCTCATCCCGCAGGGCCTTCAGGCGCGCGGCCTGCTTGCGCAGTGCGTCCCGGCGGGCCTGCAACGCGCGCAGCTCGTCGGCGGGGGACTGTTGTCCCACCGGCGCGCGGCTTTCACGCAGCAAGGCAAAGGTGCGCTCATCCACCACCGTCTGGGACCGGGGCATGCCGGTGACGTTGGCCGAGGGGGTGCCACAGTTTCCGCCGGTGCATTCGCCACGGGTGGCGGTGTCATCCGCGCCAACCGCGCCGGTGATGGGTGACGCGTTGCCGCCGCCGCCGGGCGGGGGGTTCTGCGGGTTCTGGGCGCCGTTTGCGGCGGCCTCATTGAACGCGGCGCCGCCGCCACCGGTGGCGTTGTTGTTGCCACCCTTGTCTGCTGCGGCAGTGGCTTGCGGGGCGCGGCCCACCACGCGGGTGGCGCGCATGGCGCGGTCTTCTTCGTCAAAGAGGCGGCGGTCCCCGGACAGGTGCATGGCTTCACCCGCCACCGAGGCCTGGGCCTCCAGGTCATGGATGCGCGCTTCGGTGCGGGCCGCTTCCTTGAGCATTTTCTCTTCGTAGTCCAACGCCAGGTCCGCGCGTTCCTGGATGGCTTCAGCGTCCATCCCCGGCGTCACGCGAATGTCCAGGCCAGCGGGCAGACCCGCATCCACCACGTGGGCGGGAACCAGGGCCGCCACGCGTGCCAGATCCATCTCCAGGGCCTTGCGGTCCGCCGCGTTGAGCCCCGCGGCGGAGACCCGCAGCGCTTCACGTGCGGTGACCACGGCGTCCGCCATCATGGTGTCCAGCGCGGCCAGCTTGCGGTCGGTGTTTTCCAGCGCGCGGGTGACGTCCAACGCCTCGCGGAGCAGTGCCTTGAGCTGCGGGTCACTCAACACCCCGCGGTTGCGCTTGGCGGCGTTGACCCGCACGCCCAGCTCCGTGGCGCGGGCCTGCAGCGCGGCGCGCTCCTTGAGCAGCGTGGCGCGGGCCTGCGCGTAGATGTCCACCTGGTGGACCTTTTGTCCCACCGTGGCCTTGGCCTCGGCGGGCGTGGCTGCGCCGGCCGTCACCGGCAGGAGCAACAACCCAAGGGCCAAGGCCAAAGCGCGCATGCCTTCCCTTTGTGCATGGCCCATGCCTGCCGCGCAAGTTCTGCCCACCCCCGCCACCACTGTCCCACCGGGTTGATCTTGTGAGCCATTTTGACCGCCACCGGGCGTATCCACGGGTGTGGCGGCGGGGATCCTCAGAAAACCAAGGCGGGATCCGGGGAAAACCGCTTCACGGCGTGGCGGCGCGGCAACAGGCCTTTGCGCCGCACACCTGTCTGGAGGGACACTATCCAGGCAGGATTCCGGACGCTAAACGGTGGCGGTGTTGGGGGTTTTGGAAGGGGCGGGCCAAACATGCACGTGCTTGTGGTGGAGGATGACCGGCATGTGGCAAACGCCCTGGCGCGCATGGTCCGGCTCATGGGCCACACCGGCGTTGTTGCGCTGGGGGTACGTGACGCGCAGCGCACCCTTGCAACGCAGTCTTTTGACGCCGTGGTGATGGACTTCCAGCTGCTGGATGGCACTGCGTTGGACGTGGTGGTGTTCTGCCAGGGATTGCGTCCGGTGCCACGCATGGTTGCAGTCACCGGCGCCGCGTTGGGCACCGAAGCCTTCCAGCTGGGGCAGCGCGGCGTGGTGGCGTTCTTGCGCAAACCCGCCGGCATGGAGGCACTGCGCAACGCCTTGGAAACGCCGGCGGAGCTTCCACCAGGGCTTGGTGAGGCCGCGTCCAAGCTGGTGGGCAGCCACAGCGCGGACGACGTGGCCCGGCAGGTGCGCGGGGTGATGGTGGACCAGGCATTGGCGCTGTCCGGCGGCAACCAGGGAGAAGCCGCGCGTTTGTTGGGCGTCACCCGGCAGGCCATCAACAAGCGCATGACGTCCCCGGCGCAAGGCATCAACCAGGACGACAACGACACCCTGGCCCCATGAGACCGGTGGGGCGCTTGGGGATTGTGCTGTTGGTGCTGCTGGGCCTGGGCAGTGGGTGCGCCATGGCCGGCTACCTCACGCAGGCCGGCCTGGGGCAGGTTGCATTGTGGCGCGCCGCGCGGCCGCTTCCCAGCGTGGTGGCGGACCCAACAACTTCACCGCGGGTGCGCGGCCTGTTGATGGCGGTGCCGCGCGTGGTGGACTTTGGCGCGGCACACGGGTTGAAGGCCACGCGCCACTACCGGCAATACGTGGAACTGCCGGGACCCGCAGTGTGTTGGGTGGTGAGCGCCAGCGCGCCGTTGGCGTTTGAACCACGCGTGTGGAGTTTCCCCGTGGTGGGAAGTTTCCCGTACCTGGGCTGGTTTGACCGGATGGATGCCGTGGCCCACGCCGAGGCGCTGCGCGCCGAAGGCCTGGATGTGGACGTGCGGCCGGTGGGTGCGTACTCCACGCTGGATTTTTTTCCGGACCCCGTGCTCTCCAGCATGATTCCCGAGGGACCCGCCGCCGCCGGCGCGCTGGCCAACACCATCTTGCATGAAAGCGTGCACGCCACCCTGCACCTGGACGGGCAAGGCACGTTCAATGAATCCCTGGCGTCTTTTGTGGCAGATGCGCTCACCCCACTGTTCCTGCACACGGAATACGGCGCAACATCCGCCGAGCTTGCGGCGTGGACGGACGGAGAAACGCGCGGTGCGGTGGTGCTGGCCGCCTTGCGTGACGTCACCGCGCAACTGGAAACACTGTACGCGTCCTCCACCCGTGATGACGAAAAACGCAACCACAAATGGCGGCTGCTTGCACAGACGCGTGCGCGGTTGGACCTGCGGCGTGGTCTCAACAACGCTTCTTTGCAGGGCTACCGGACCTACGCCTCGGGGCTGGAGTTGTTTGGCGCGCTGTTGACCCATTGTGGTGGGGACCACGCGCGTTTGTTGTCCACACTGCGGCGTCACGCCCGCGCCGCGTTTGCCGGCCCGCAGCAGCAGGCGCTGGAACCGGTGCTGCGTCACGTGCTGGCACAACCTTGTGGGTCCCGGTGAGCGCGCGTTGGAGGCGTGACGGTGGCGGGGGCTGCGGGTAAACGCGTATGTATGACGTCGCGAAAATCCGGCTGGCTGTCTCTCCCCGCAATGTGCCTTCTGGGCGGGTGTCTGACGTTGTTTCCTGGCTCAGGAAACGGCGGAGGTGGCTGCGGGCCCGTCGCCACGCAGCCCCCCGCGCGGCTCTCCCACACGCTGGACCCGTTCACGCTGGACGCAGACTCCGTGGCTGGGACGTTCACCGTGCTGCAGGATGGGCGCGTGCTGGCGCAACTGCACATTGGTGATGTCGCTTTCCGCAACGGGGTGGCCACCTATGACATGCAATTTGGAATGTTTGACATCCAGGAATCTGCCCTGGATTGGGTGCCCGCGGCCCGGTTTGAACTGGAGCCGGAAGGCCTCCTCACGCAAGGTCTGGGAGATATCAAGTTCAACGTGTTTGCCCAGGACGGCCAGCTGCTGGCCACGGGAAGCCTGGGCGCCACCGTGGAACGCAAGGCCACCATCACGTTTGACGCCGTCAACGCGTCACACAACCGCTCCCGGCTGGCGTTGACTTGCCAACCCACGGATCATTTCAACGGCCTGGGTGCGCAGACCCATGACGTGGACCACCGCGGCCAACGCGTCGCTTTATGGGTGAGCGAACAGGGCATTGGAAAAACGGATGATGATGCGCTGCCCGTGGTGTGGCAGCTCACCGGAAGGCGTCACAGCACGCACATTCCCATTCCGGCGGTGGTGGTGAGCCGGGGCACCGCGTGGCTCCTGGACACCACGGCGTACGCGGTGATGGACCTGTGTGCCACCCGTGCGGACCGCGCCGAGATGGAAGCCTGGGAGGGAACCATCACGCTTCGCGTTTTTGCCGGGGACACGCCGCTGGAAGCGTTGGAACATCTCACCACGCACGTGGGCCGCCCGCAGCTGCCCGCGCCGTGGGCCTTTGCACCGTGGAATGATGCCGTTTTTGGCACAGAGACGGTGCGCCAGTTTGCCCAGTGGTTGCGCGCCAACGCCATCCCCTCCAGCGCCATCTGGAGTGAGGACTGGAAAGGCGCAGAAACCAACGGTGACCTCTACACGCTGAGTGAGAACTGGAACCTGGACCCCACGTTGTACCCGGACGCCACCATCCTGGCCTCGGACCTGCGCACGCTGGGCATGGCCTGGCAGTTCTACCGCAATCCCTTTTTGTACCTGGACGCAGATGTCTACCCCGAGGCCAGCGCCCTGGCTCTCCAAACGCCACAAGGCGCGCCGTACGCCACCACCGGCGCCAAGTTCACCGACACCGCGTTTCTGGACCTGACCAACCCCCAGACGCGCGCCTGGGTGAAGGGAAAACTGCAGGACATGCTGGACCTGGGCGCACTGGGCTGGATGGCGGACTTTGCCGAATGGATGCCCGTGGACGGCGTGGTGCTGGCCAGCGGCGAGGACCCGGCGCTGGTGCACAACATCTACCCGCGGTTGTGGCAGGAGGTGAACAACGAGGTGCTTCGCGCGTCCGGCGCACCGGCGGTGGTCTATTACCGCAGTGGTCATCTGGGCAGCCAACGCCTGGCGCAGGTGGTGTGGGCGGGGGACCAGCGCACCAATTTCCAGGCGGATGACGGGCTGCCCACGGTGGTGCCCATTGGACTGGGCCTGGCCGCCACCGGATTCCCGTTTTTTGCGCACGATATTGCGGGATATCAATCATCAACAAATCCGCCGGCCACCAAAGAACTGTTCTGGCGCTGGACCACGCTGGGTGCGCTCTCCCCGGTGATGCGCACGCACCACGGAACACACGCGCGGCTCAACTGGAACCTGCGCAGTGATGTGGAAACCACCACGCACTACAAACGTTGGGCCGAGCTGCACATTCGGTTGTTCCCGTACCTGTGGGGCCTGGCGCACCGCGCGGTGGCACGGGGCATCCCTTTGTGGATCCCCATGGGACTGCAACACCCGGGCGACGCCGTGGCCTGGGCCATCAAGGACCAGTTCTACCTGGGAGACGGCCTGTTGGTGGCACCGGTGTTGACGGAAAACACCGTGCGCCGGGACATCCACCTCCCAACAGGACGGTATGTGCCCATGTTTGAAACGGGGCCGGCCATCACCGGGCCCACCAGTGTGGCGGTGGATGTCCCATTGTCGGAGATTGCGCTGTACCTCCGTGGTGGAGCCCTGGTGCCCCTGACCGCTGAACCAGCGCAAACGCTGTTTGAGAATGTTGCCGGGGTCCCGGGTTTGGAAAGCACGCGGGGGGACCGCGTGTTGTACGTGGGGTTGGGCGCGCCGGGGTATTTTGAAGAGGAGCCTGATGGCGCGGCGTACCTGCTGGAGGGCGTGGGGACGGGAAAGCAGGGACTCACGCTGGACGGTGAAGGTGCGGTGGTCCTCACCGGAAACGCCACGTTGGATGGCCCGGACGGCTGGCGTCTGGTCCTCTCCGGTCAACCGGCCACGCGGGTCACGCGGGTGTTTTTGCGTTGAAGCTCATTGCATACGCAGCAACATCACGCTGCGCGGCGGGAGCACGTGTTGCACGCCACTGGCCCGGTTGATGGGGAGGGACGGGCCCACCGTGAGCGCGGGCGGCGCGCCGGCCAACATGGTGGCGGTGAGCGTGGTGGGCGCAAACCCCGCGCCTGATGAGAACGTCAGGGACAACGTGCGTGGCTCGGGCAGGGTGTTCACCGCCACCATCTGCAGCACCGTTCCATCCGTCGACAAACCCGCAACTGCAATTCCTTCCAGCGCGCCGCCCACCGGCAACGTGGCGGGCGTGTCCACCATGCGCGGCGTGGCGGTGTAGAACTGGTTGAAGAGGTCGTACACCTCGGCGTTGGGCGTGCGGGTGACGCCGTGGGTGATGGAGCCATAGGTGAACGCCGGACCCAAGGCAGGGCTGTAGAGGTAGTTGTAGAAGAACGTCTTGTGGGTCATGGCAAAACGCAGCGCGTGCGCGCCGGCCAGCGCGTAGGCGTGCACCAGCGGCGCATCCATGGACAGGTTGAACGTGGCGTCGCCAAGACGGCTGAGGTCCGGGCCCCATTCGGTGAGCATCATGGCGGTGTTGAGGTAGCGGCCCGCGTGGACGGCGTTGGTCTTGAGCTCGGCAAACGTCTGGAACATGTCCACCAGCACCACGGGACCATTGTCCTTGTAGGAATGGAATGTCAGGAAATCCAACGGCGCAGCCGGATTGGCGTCCAGGTGCGTCAGGAACGCGGGAATCCAGCTGCCGGCCTGCCCAGCGGCCAACGCAAAGGAGCCCCCGCCAATCTGCAGGGTGCGCCAGGGGCTGTTGGCCGGCGTGAGCGCCCGCGCCTGGGACAACACCGACGCCACCGTGGTGTACCACGCAAAAAACTGCGCCTGTGTCCCGCCCCAGAAGTAGTCCAGGAAATCCGGTTCATTGCCCAGCTCCACATAACGCAGGGCGCGGGGCGGCGTGTTGTTGGGCCATCCCTCAAGCACATGCTGCAGCACGCGGATGATGGTGTACGCGTAGACGTTGTTGTCGGCGGGGGGGCCGGTGCTCACCCCGTTGCGGAACGTGTTGTCACACGTGACCACCACCGGTGCGGCGCGGGACGCCAGAACGCGCGGAACAATGTCAATGTTGAGAAAAGGTTCCACGCCAAACGCCTGGGCCTGGTCCAGCACCGCGTCCAGGTATTGGAAGTGGTAGTTGAGTGGCTCATCCAGGTCCGCCTGGTCCACCACGCCGTTGTTGCCGTGGTCCACCGTGAGTTGGAAATAGTCCCGCTCGGCCAGCAGCGCGTCCAGGTTGGCGTGCGTGGACATCTGCATTGGAAACGGTGGCGGCGGACACGCCATGGGGCCACCGGCACCAGGGACGGAAAGGAACCCTTCGCTGCCTATCTCCCAACGCCCCAGGCCCAACCGCCAACTCCCAAAGCCAAGCGGCTGGGTGGCCGCAATGAGCCCAGGCACCGCGGCGTAGTCATACAACGCACCAGAGAGGTCATACGCACCAGCGTGGACGGGGCTGTAGGAACCCGCGGTCCCCGTCAGCGGCAACGCCATGGACCACACCACAGGTACCGGACCGCTGCTGCTGGAAGACATCCCGGTGGATGAGGACACCGGCATGGTTGATGACGACACCGCAGCAGATGTCGACGAAGGCGTGAGCGATGAGGAAGCCCCGGCCAGGGAACTGGACCCTGGTGCGGAAGATGAGACTTGCGAGGAAGACGAGGCCGCCACGGCAGACGACGACGGCATGACGCTGCTGCTGGACGGCACCGCCGAGGCAGAAGACGCCATGGCAGAGGAACTTGCGGGCCGTGATGTTGAGGAGGCCGCTCCACCGGAGGAGGACGAGGACGACGAGGAGCTTGATGAAGATGAGGACGATGATGATGATGAAGATGAATCCCCTGGTGTGGTTGAGGTGCAGCCCACCATCACCACCGCCAGCGCCACCACCGCGTGTGCTGCACGCATGCCATCCCCCGCTTCAGTACGTTTGGAACACGTAGTCCGGATAGAGGACCTCCACCTTGGCCACCGTCTCCTTGCCGCCGCCGGGCACATCAATCTTCACGGTGATGCCCTGGGTGTGGCCTTTCTCAATCTCGGTGGGGTGCGTGGAGGACTGCACCTTCACGCCCGTCCCGTAATCCACCGGAATCACCGCGTAGACCGCCGCGGTTTCCGCCTTGAAATTCTTGATTTCAATCTTGTAACGCCGCAACCGGTCCGCGCGGATGACGTAGTTGTCCGGCTCCTGCGCGCTGCGCCGGGCCTTGACCACGTTGCGGTCCTCATCCAGCTCCAAAAACCACTTCACGCGCAGGTCCGGTGCGCCACCACCGCGCACCTCGGCCTTTTCCCCGTGCGCCACGGTGGGGAGGAAGTCCTCACCCAGAAACGCCTGTGTGCCTGCCCGGTCCAGCTGGAACATGCGCATCTTCCCGGGCAACAACACGCTCTTGTCCGGCGTCAACGCGGTGTCATTGGTGAGCAGGTAGAACAGCTCCGGGGTCAACGGCTGCGGTGCGCCGCCCACGTACGGCATGGCGGTGAGCGGGACGCGGTAGATGCGTTTGCTGGCAATGGGGCTGGGCGTCTGGGCGCCCACCTTGCGGCCCTCCGGGAAGCCCAGCGGGCCGGTGTAGGTCAGGCCGCTGCCCAGGGACACTTCCACGGCGTCAAAACGCTCCCCGCTGCGGTTGAACGCGGTGGCCTCCTTGGAGATGCGCCAGCTGGCGCCCTGCTGGTCCAAGACACCCTGGTAGCTCACCTCGCGCGTGATGTTCCCCAGCAGGTAGCTCACGCGGAACGTGGCCACGGTGTCCCGCGTTGCAAACACCTCGGCCTCCACAGCACCGCTGTCCCCCGGCGGGAACGTCAGGCCAATGACCCGCACGTCATCCCCGCTGCCCAACGCGGTGAGCATGAGTGAGCCCGGGTCAATCACCACGTTCTTCCACGAGAACAACACGGTGTTGCTGCCCTTGTTGAGGCCCACGGTGCGGGTCTCATTGACCAGGTGGCCCACTTCTCCCAGCTGCAGGTTGGCCTTGTCCCGGGTGGGCGTTGGCGTCAGCGCGGTGCGCGCATGACCCAGGCTGGCGGCCAGCAACAACAGGACGGTGGCAAGGTGGTGTGAACGGCGCATGGGTCACCGTCCCTTCTTTTCGGTGAGGGTGCCGCGTTTGACGGCCACCTGGTATTTGAGCGTTTGTGACGAAAATGCCCCCAGCTCCTCTTTGATGAGCAGCGTGGTGGTGTCTTCCGCCTTGGCGTTCTTGAGCGTGAAGGTGAACGGTGACTCCTGGTTCTGGCGCACCTCAAAGCTGGCCGGGTCCGCGCTGCCGTTGACCAGCTTGATTTCCCAATCCGTCACGTCTTCCCAGCCCTTGATGCGGCCCAACGGGTCCTTGTCCACCACCTTGTGGGAGACGTTCTTCACGTGCGCTTCGCAGGTGACGCCGGGGGTGACGCCCACCGGGGCCTCAGCCTCTTCACCCATGGGCGTGTACGGGAGCCGCCCCGTGCCATCAAAGCCATTGCCGTCCTTGCGCGCGCGGAACAACAACACGCGTCCCTCCGGCAGCGGCTGGGTGCCCATCTTGTTCTCCTTGATGTTCTTGAAACTCACCACGCGTTGCGCGTTCACCAGGCCAGACGGGTTCACGCAGCGGTACACATCCCGCACCGCAACCTCCTTGTAGCTGAACGCGCGCATGCGGCGCGCGCCGCGGTTGGGGACATTCTCCGTGCCTTCAATGGCGTAGAGATGCAGCTCAGACAGGCTCTCCCGCTCCACCGCCTTGGGTTTGGAGGGCCCCATACGCCGGCCCGCACCCGACGAACGGCTGGGCGGTGGCGCGGCGGCGGGATAGGCCATCTCCTCCTCGCCGGCCATGTCCATCATGGCTTCGCGCGCGGCGGCCGCAGGCGGCGCGTAGCCCGCGGCCTCCTGCTTGAAACGCTGCGCAATGTCCGCAATACGCTCCACCAGCCGCACCTCGCCCACCACCAGCCGGAAGCGCGCGTCCTGGTAATCCTCTCCGCTGTTGTTGCGAACAGTGATCCAGGTCTCCATGGCCGCACGTCCACCACCACCCAGCGTGATGAGATGGTCCGCCGCCCAGGTGAGCCCGCTGGTGAAATATTGCACCGCCAGAGGACCGGCCACCTGGTCCGCCGCCAACATCTCCCAGATGAGGCTCTCCCCATGGTCCAGCGGGAAGGTGGTGTTGAGCACCTTCACGCCGGCCGGCGGGAACGCCAACAATGACGTGGGATCAATGAGCGTCCCGGACCATTCATACCGCAGCGGGTTGAGGCCCTTCTTGAACACCACCGCGCGTTTGTCCCGCACCAGCGTGAGGTCCGCGCTGTTGTAGATGGTGACGCTGACTTCCTGGCGTTCGGCCACCGTGACAAAGCCCACGTAGGCCAACGCCGGGACGCTGGCGGCCAAAAGCCCTCCCAGCGCGGCGATCAAAAATCGTCTGGAACGTTGCATGGGGCGGGACCATAGAGGCCCTTGGCTCCGCCGTCACGCACTTGCAGGACTCAGGCGTTGTAGGACGAAGATGACGTGGTGCCGCCGCGGCCGGTCCAGTTGGTGTGGTGGAACTCGCCGCGCGGGCGGTCCAGCCGTTCATAGGTATGTGCACCAAAAAAGTCCCGCTGCGCCTGCAGCAGGTTGGCCGGCAGGCGGTCTGTCCGGTAGCCGTCAAAATACGCCAACGCCGCGCCCATGGCCGGCATGGGGATGCCCATGCCCACCGCCGCCATGATGACCCGCCGCCACGGGAGCTGCGCTTCGGCCATGGCGTCCTTGAAGAACGGATCCAACAGCAGGTTCTCCAGTGCAGGGTTGGTGTCAAAGGCCTGCTTGATCTTCCCCAGAAACGCGCTGCGGATGATGCAGCCACCCCGCCACATCAACGCAATGCCGCCCAGGTTGAGGTGCCAGTTGTACGCTTTGGCCGCCGCCCGCATGAGCTGGTAGCCCTGCGCGTAGCTGATGATCTTGGACGCATACAGCGCCTCGGCAAGGTCATTGACCAGCTGCTTCTTGTCACCGGTGAACGGGACCACGGCGGGCTTGAGCACCTTGGCCGCCGCCACGCGTTCATCCTTCATGGCGCTCAGGTTGCGGGCAAACACCGCCTCACCAATGAGCGTGAGCGCCTGGCCCTCATCCAGCGCGGCGTTGACGGTCCACTTGCCGGTGCCCTTCTGGCCCGCGGCGTCCAGGATGCGGTCCACCACGTAGCTGCCGTCCGGGTCTTTGAAGCCCAGGATGTCCCGGGTGATTTCAATGAGGTAGCTGTCCAGCTTGCCCTTGTTCCAGGCGCCAAACACCTCACACATCTCGGCGTTGTTGAGGCCCAGGGCCTTCATCAGGTGATATGTCTCGCAAATCATCTGCATGTCACCGTATTCAATGCCATTGTGGACCATTTTCACAAAATGGCCGCTGCCGCCCTCACCCACCCAGTCACAGCACACCTCACCTTCCTTGGTGCGCGCGGCAATAGCCTGGAAGATGGGCTTGAGGTGCGGCCAGGCCGCATCTGCGCCGCCGGGCATGATGGAGGGACCGGTGAGCGCACCCTCTTCACCGCCGGAGACGCCGGCGCCCACAAAGAGCACACCCTTCTGCTGGCACACCGTCATACGGCGCGCGCTGTCCGGGAAGTGGCTGTTGCCGCCGTCCACCAGGATGTCTCCCGCCTCCAGGTGCGGAAGCAGCTGCGTGATGAGCTCATCCACCGCGTTGCCGGCCTTCACCAGGAACATGATCTTGCGCGGGCGTTTCAATGACGCCACCAGGTCCACAGGGGATTTGCAGCCCACAAACTTCTTGCCCTTGGCGCGGCCAGCCAGGAACTCGTCCACCTTGGCGGTGGTGCGGTTGTAGACCGCCACGGTGAACCCGCGGCTTTCCATGTTGAGCACCAGGTTTTCCCCCATCACTGCCAAACCAATGAGCCCAATGTCCGCCGTGGTCATGCGTGCGTCCTCCGCGTCAAGAAGTGTGGGCGCACGCTAGCAGGGCCAAAAAAAAATGGCAGTGCGCGTGGGTGGTCCTCTGGCCCTTTGGAAGCTGTCTTGTCCAGGAGGCCAACGCCAGGTGGGAGGTCTGCCGGGACGCGTGGATGGGCTGCAGGCGTGGTTGGGCTGGTTATAGGGGGCTGGGATGCACGCATCCATGAAGGCGGTGGTGGTCGGTGCGCGGGAGCCAACGTCCGGGGGGCAATCCGCCGAAGGAACCGCGCGCCCAGAGGTGGCGGGGGTGTCCCTCTGCGATTTTGCCCGTAATACATACGCGTATGTATTACGGAATATTTAGTCTCAGTATCATTCATTGGATTGCACGCACCCGACGACCCGTGGCTGCACGTTCGCCATAGGAACCACCATCCAGAAGGTCAAAACGCTCTGCGTGGCAGCCGTTGAAGGCAACCTGCGCTTTTGGCGGAGTGCCGCAACACAAGGGGGGCCACCCTGCGGCGTGGCGGAATCCCAAACCCGCCCCCCCATAACCAGCCCAACCACCTCGCCTGGGCCCGAGCCATCCCAGGAAAGCGTGACGTCACAACACCCTCCTGGGCGCCGCATACCCCCCGCGCGCCCAGCAACCCATCAGACCAACGGATGGAAACTCAAAAGGGCATTGGTGGTCCCAACTGGGTATAGGAGGAAATGAGTTCAACATTCGTAGGACAATCCACCCGTCCACACACTTCCGCGCCGAACAATGCAACCACCAACTTTCCAATGGCCTGGTTGACCGCCGCGCGGTTCTCATCCCGGTACTTCTCACCGTCCATGGAGACTGCGGCCTTGTAGAGTTGCATCAATGCAGGCGTGCGCTGGATTTCCTGGAACACGCGACGGATGACGTCCGGCGGGTAGTCGTTGCCGGGGTAGAGGGACCGCACCAACGCAGCCACTTCTGACAGCAGAGCCACGCGTGGGTAGCGCGGCTGGCCTGTGGCCACCGCCAAGGCGTCCACAACCAGGTCCGTGAAGGTCAACCCAAGCCGCGCCGCACGCTCCTCCGTGTCATGGACAAGCGCAACCGGAATACGGACGGAGCGGAGCACCGAGCGGGTTTCAGTTCTATACAAATGGCGGCGGCGTGTCATGGTGCATTACTATAATATTTTCATACAGACATTGCGAGATGTTTTTGCATCAGCGCAATCCCGCATTGTGCTCCTCGGCCAGTTGCATGCGTTCCGGTTCATCCAGTTGGTGCTGCACCAGACCAAAGCCCAGGGCCAGCAGCGTGATGGCCAACGTGGCCAGCACGGCAAGGACTGCCAGCGCGGCCAAACCCACCGCCACGCCCACACCCACCAGCACCAGCAACGCGCTGGCACCAACCAGCACCGTTGCCGTCACGCCAAAGATCACCGCGTAGACGGCCAGCGGGCTGGACACAAACCCCAGCAGCACCAGCAACGCCAGTGCGCCGGCAGACAATCCCCCAGAGGCAAACAGCGCCGTCTTGATGGTCCCACGCGTCTTGTAGGATTGCGCCAGGTCCGGCCGGTCCACTGCGCGGTAGAACTGTTCCCAGGTGATTCTTGTCTTTTCCGGCCCCTGGCACGGGAGCCGTGCGTTGCTGAACGACACCGAATCCGCCAGTTCAAACGGCGTCAACAACCACAAATGCCGGGGGTCCACCGGGCCAGGCCGTTCTTTTGTTGCGGTGGTGTTGCCAGCCGTGTTCCCAACCACCGGGCTCCCGGCGGGCAACCCCGGCGCCTCCACCAGCATGGGTGCCACAATGCGCGCCACCAGGCGCGCCGCATCCGGGCATTCCACGTCCTGGATGACCAGGCTCCGCTCCAGCACCACCTTTGCAGCCGGGCCATCCAGCAGCGTGAGCTGGACAGTGCGGTCACCGTTGTCCCGGCCGTCCACCAACGCCACAACCACCGCCACCGTGGACGCATGGTGGTCCCGGTTGGGCGCAAGCAACGCGGTGAGCTCCTGCTGCACCACCGCCGCGGTGGTGCATGACGTGGGGTCCTGCACGTCTACACGGGGCAGGACCACCGCGGCGCGCGCCACGCCGGTGAAACCAAGCAATATCCACAGGGCCGCAAGGTTCTTCAATTGCAGAGCCGGACCGGAAGATTGTTGCAGGTCAATTGGAACGGACAATACGGGTAGTCATTGGAGCACAGCCAGTTGGCCATGCACCCCTCGGTCAAAGGCGTACAATAGGATCCAGCGCTGGCTTCGCAGCAGCCGGAACCACTGGGGCAGTCTCCCTGATCATCACAGGCGTAGCGCCCGTCGTCCGTTGTGCAGGGGACCACCGGCGCGCTGTCCCGGGCGCACATCCCGCCGCCGGCAAGGCGGTCATAACAACAGCTCTCTCCAATGTTGCACAGCGTCCCGCCGGTGGTGGGCGGAGCGCACCGGACCTGTGGGGGCAGCATGGCGGGGAGCGAACTGGAGAAGACCAGGGCTGACGACGAGGACGCTGCAACGGCAGACGAAGTGTTTGCCGTGGCGCTGGAGGACGTTGGACTGGAGGTCCCGTTGAGGCTGGAGTTGGACGTTCCAACGCTGAAGCCAAAGACGGAGGACGCCTGCGCCGACGAGGACACAACACCGGATGACGCCCTGGAGGATGTGCCAACCATTGAACTGGACGACGCCACGCTGGTCCCAGCGCTGGAACCCATCACCGAGGATGTTGCGGCGAAGGACGTTGCCGCACGGGAGGATGAGGGCAAGCCCGCAGACGATGACGAAGACAAAGACGAAGACGGCGCTGCCGACGACGAACTGCCGCCTGTGGGGACGCGGCACGCGCCGGCAAGGCACTGGCTTCCAGCGGCGCAATCACCGTCCACGTTGCACGGCGCCGCCGGTGGCGTCAGGCACGCCAGCCCCGGCCACGCAACCACGGCGGCCAACACTGCGTGCCGCAAAAGAGCGGCAGGTCCATGTGTTTGCAACGTCATGGCACAAGGCTGCCACGGGACGGGCCCGGTTGACCACAATGGTTGAGGCGGCCCTGGGCCCCGCGTTAGACGGCCCCATCCAGCAACGTGTTTGGAGCAACCATGGCCAGCAAGCGCAAGACCCCGCCGCGTCCGGTGGTGGTGTTTGGGGACGCGCTGGACCTCCACGTGCTGGCGGTGGAAGAGGCGCTGGCCAGCATGGATGTGCCGGTGGTGCTCTTGCCGCCGGATGGATTGCGCGCCGGTGTGCCCTGGCAAGCGGAAGTATTGCCCGGTGGTCTGGAGGTGTCCGGGTTGTGGCCGCCTGGTGTGGACCGGCCACGCAGTGTGTGGGCGTGGCGGCTTCCGCCGCCATTGATTGAACCCGGGCCACAATTTTCCGCGTATGCACGCAACCACCTGGCCATGGCGTTGGTGTTGCGCTGGCAGGAACAAGGCGCTTGCATCATCAACCCGTTGGAGGCCGGCCACGGTGGACAGAACAAACCGTGGCAATTGCATTGCCTGGCACGCGCGGGCGTGGTGGTGCCGCACACGCGCGTGTGCCTGACGCCGCTGGAGGTGACCGCGGCAGTGGCGCACCTTGGAGACGTCATCCTCAAGCCGTTGGCCGCGGGCGCTTTTGCGCAGCGCGTGCAAATGGGCGGCGTCATTCCGCCGGTGGTTCTGCCTTGCCTGGCGCAGGCCCGCGCGCCGGGGCTTGATGTCCGGGTCACGGTGGTGGATGGGAAGATTGTGGGTTGTGCGGGAATACCCGTGGCGGACAATATTGCGGATTACCGCGCGACCGCGGCGTATACATCTGGAAAACAGCTCTATACGGCGGTGACGTTGTCTGCGCCGCACCAGAAGATGGTGCTGCGCGCGGTGCGGGCGTTGGGGTTGGTGTTTGCCGGCGTGGACGTGCGGTTGGATGGAAAGGCGCTGGTGGTGCTGGAGGCCAATCCCGCGCCCGCGTTTTTGGACATCCAGGAAAAGCTTGGATTGGATGTTTCTGGCGCGTTGGCCGCCGCGCTGGCGCGTGCGCGGTAGTCTCCACGGGCAACGTTGACACGCGCGCCCGCGGCGTGGTGCGTTGCCCGCCATGCTGGCGGGGGCCTGGATGTTGTGCACTGCAGCGTTTTCCCTCCTGTTGGGGGGATTGCTGGTGGTGCTCACGCTGGACGGCGGGGATGTGGCCGCGCGCTGGTTCTGGCCGCAGGTGGTTGCGTTGCTGGTGCTGGCGGTGGCGTCGGTGTTGACCTGGCGCGTGCTGGCCCGGCGCGGGTCCACCAGACCACTGTGCATCACCAGCGCGGCCACGGCATTGTTGGGCGCTTTCACGCTGCTGCTGTGCAACGTGGCGGCAGGCCTGGTCATTCCGCCGTGGCCCGCGCGCGGCTTGCACGGTGTGGCGCCGGACGCCTGGGCCAAGGCGTTTTCCGGCGTCAAACGGGACGGTCCAGATGTTGGATTCAACAGTTTTGGCCAAAGGGACCGCGCACGGGAGACCCGGCCAACGCGCGCGGGACGCGTGGTGCTGGTGGGAGATTCGTTTCTTGAGGAGGGCGGCGCGCGGCCGCTCAACCTGGCCATGGAGGACCGCGTTGGCGGCAAGGAGCTGGAGGTACTCAACCTGGGCGTATCCGCCACGGCCCCGGACGAATATTTCTACCGCACCCGGAACATTGCGCTGCCGCTGGGCGCAACCCACGTCATGATGTTCATCTATGCGGGGAATGATTTCATTGAAAAACGCACGCTGCGTTCTTTCATGGGAATCACCGCCACCTACCCGCGTGATTCATTGCTCAGCGTCTTTGGCCTGCAGGCCCTGGCGCACGTGAGCATGAACTGGCGCCGGCCCCTGCTGGGTGCGTGGGGCAGCGCGGGCCAGGAACTGGACGCCGAGCGCAACCTGCACGGCGAGCTCATACGCTCTACGCCAGCACAGCTGGTGGACCGGTTCACCACCCACGTGGAGGAATCCCGGCGTCCGGTGCTGCGCGCGCGGCTGGAGCAACCTGGCGCGCAGGTGTTCTTTGAAATGCTGAAAAACCCGGATGGCGGGAACTTTCGCAGCTATTTCATCTGGCCGGCCTTGGAAGCCGCGGCTGGAATGTCCCCGCCGCCTGTCAACGGAGAAGATTTCACCGCGTTGTGGGTCCAGCGCACCGGGGCGCTGTGCAAGGCGTCTGGCGTACGGTTCACCGCGGTGCTGGTCCCGGAGGCATTTTCGGTGGATGACCGCATGGTGGAGCAATACGCCGGCGTGGCGGACCTGCGGGAGTGGACGCGGCCCAAGGCTGAAGCGTTGCAGCGCCTGGGGAGGACGGTTGCCGGTTTGGGGCTGGACGTTGTGGACCTGTTTGGCGTCTTGCGGGGCACCCGCGGCAGCTATCTCAACATGGATGGCCACTGGTCCCCATCCGGTGTGGACCTGGTGGCAAGCGCACTGGTGCAACGGCTGTAGTCAGCCCTCTTCGGCGGCGGGCACCAGACACAAGGCCATCAACGTCACCGCGGTGGCCACCGCCACAATTCCCACCGGCCCGCCCGCAGCAGCGCCAGCCACACCGCCAAACACATCCACCACCACCGCGCGCACCACCGGGGAAAACACCGGCAACAGCGCCGCGGCCCCACCACCCAACACCACCGGCAACGCGCGGTACCAACGCGGTGGTGACGGGGGAATGTGCACCATCACCTGGTTGGCAAAGCCGCCGTCATCCACGTGCGGCTGTTCCAGCAGGGCCGCAAACTGCGCATCTTCTTGGGAACGGGGCGTGTTCATGCTGCACCTCCGGCGTGGTCCTGCCACGTGGACAAACACCCGCGCAGCTTGTCCTTGCCGCGGTGGATGTGGGTCTTGATGGTTCCAAGCGGCATGGCCAACACCTCTGCCGCTTCTTCATGCGTGAGATCCTGGGTGAAACACAAGGCCATGACCGCCTGTTCGGCGTCAGACAGCGTGCGCAGCGCGGCTTGCACATCACGCGCACGCTGCAGCTGCTCGCCGGGGTGGGGCACGGCGGTTTCCGGTGGTTCCACGTTGGTGGGGATGGGGATGCGCTTGCGCTGGTCACTCAGGAACTGCCGCCAGGCAATCCCGCACAGCCAGGACGAAAAGCGCCCGCCGCCGCGCCAGGACCCCAGGTGCTGCCACGCCTTGAGGAACGTTTCCTGGGACAAATCATCTGCCCGGGCATTGTCTGACTTGCACAGCCGCCGCAAAAACCCGCGCACCATGGACTGGTGCTGGCGCACCAACGCGGCAAACGCATGGCGGTCTTCCCGCAACAGCGCGCGCGCAACCAGGTCAGCGTCAGAGATGGGCATGGGCGGGTGGCCTGGAACCGGAAACGTGGTCAGCCCAACGGGGACATGCTGCGTGACGACAAGGACGAGGCCTCAAAACGCCGCGCCAGGTAGAAGCTGGCAATGTAGCCCGCACCCACCAGCATGGGGATGAGACCCACCGTCCAGTCACCCTTGGTGATGCCTTCGGTGGCCATGATCATGATGCTCAGGCCCAGCCCGGCGGCGGCAAAGATGATGCCGCGCTTGAGGTCTGCCGTGGGGCTCTTGGGTGGGTGCAACAATTCCGGTGGAATGGGCGTGCCCTTCTCAATCATGAGCCGCAGCGTCTCATGCACCTGTTTGTCCTTGCGGAACCGCGCGTACATCACCGCAAAAATCCCGCCCAGCAGCGTGGCAAAGAAGAACCCCGGCACCAGGATGGCCACGTTCTGGTCACTGCCGTTGTCCACCTTGGCCAGCTTGGTGCGCGTGTGTTCGCGCTCCAACAGGTATTCCTGCAGCTGCTCCGGGGACAGCTTGGCCAACAGCTCCACGGGGATGTCCTTGGACACCTCAGCGGGGACGGTGGGCGGCGTCTCCGGTTGGGCCGCCAGCGGCGCGGCAGAAACAATGGACACAACACAGGCCAACAACACGGTGCGCATGGGGACATCCTCGTTCTTGGGTTGTTTTGGACACCCTCATGACGCGGGGCCGGGCCAGTTTGGATTCACCGCCCTCATCTTTCCTGTAACCCGCTGAAAAAGGTAGGGAAAGTGCCTCGGATCAGGGCGTTGTTGCCCCCGGGAGGACAACCGGCCAACGTTTGAAGGCGCCCGCGGGCGGAGCTGGAGGTGACGTGATGCGGGTGTTGCTGGCGCCCCTGGGCAGCCGTGGTGATGTGCAACCCATGGTGGCGTTGGGGCGCGGGTTGCGCGCCGCAGGGCATGAGCCGGTGTTTTGCGTCACCAAAGATTTTTCCGCGCTCATGGAACAGGAGAAGTTTGTGTTCCATGTGGTGGACGTGGATGCGCAGAAGCTGGCGCAGAGCACCGGGAGCAAGGTCTACAACCCGTTTGTCTTTTCGGCGTTGATCCGGGACCTCCTGGAGCGCACGGGTGTGGCCACCCTCAAGGCCATGGAGGGCGCAGACGTGGTGGTGGGCGGCGGCGCGCAGGTGCTTGCTCCGTCGCTGTGTGAAAAACACGGCATCCCCTACCTGTTTGCCGCGTATTCCCCGCCCATGTTGCGGTCCCGCATCCACCCGCCCATCACCATGCCCTGGGCGCGCGGGTCGGCACGGCTCAACGCCGTGTTGTGGGCCATCAACGCCATGCTGGCCAACGGGATGTTGCGCCGCACGGTCAATGGACTGCGGCGCAAGATGGGCCTGCCCCGCGTGCGGGACATCTGGTCCATGATCACCCATCCCAGCCTGGTGCTTGGCGTGTTTGACGCGCAGCTGGCGGCCCCCCCGTCCGACGTGGGCGAAGGCCTCAAGACCACCGGATTCTGGTTTCTGGAGGATGAAACGCCACTGTCACCGGAGGTGGAGGCATTTCTGGGTGCCGGCAGCACGCCGTTCTACATTGGCTTTGGCAGCATGCCGCATGATGACCCCAAGGCGTTGGGCCAGCGGGTGATGGATGCGGTACGCGCGGCAGGCGTGCGCGCGGTGATTGGCTCGGGATGGGCTGAGTTGGGACGCCACGGCCCGGTCCCACCAGAATGCCTGGTGGTCAACAACATCAACCACGGCGCATTGTTCCCAAGGATGGCCGGCGTGGTGCACCACGGTGGCGCCGGAACCACGTCCACTGCTGCGCGCGCGGGGGTTCCACAGCTGGTGGTGCCTCACCTGATGGACCAGTTCTATTGGGGCCACCGCGTGTCTCACCTGGGCGTGGGCCCAGCGCCGGTGCCCGCAAGGCGTCTCAATGCAACCAACCTGGCGGCGGCATTGACCGCCATGGGCACGCAGGCCAGCTACCGCGCGGCTGCCCAGCAGCTGGCCACTTCCCTGCGGGGCGCTCCCGGCGTGAAACACGCGGTGGACGTCATTGAGGCCGCGGCAAAGCGGCCCGCGGTCACGGGGCCAGCCACTCCACCGCGTTGAGGAACAAGGCCGCGTTGTCCTCGGTGGTGGAGTGCCAGCTGTCCAGGTTGGAACTCACCAGACCATGGCTGTCACTTCCATCATTCAGGATGGCTGAGTCCCCCACCGCCACCACACGTCCTGCTTCTAGCTGCGCCGTCAACACATACGGGCTTCCGTCCACGTAGCCGGCGCTGCCCAGTGGCAACGCGTGCATCAACACTGTGACCTGCGTGGCGGCCGGCTGCACCGTGAACAGACCGCCGCGGTACATCCCAATCCGGTCCACCATCCCGTGGCTGCCCGCCAGCACCGGGTGCGCTTCCTGCCCCAACGACACGGTGGACGCCGCGCGGTTGTTGCGGCTCTGGATGGCACCGGATTGGTCGTAGTTGAGGATGGTCACTTCAAAGCCCAACGGGTTGTTGGCCAACGACCCGTTTCCCATGCGCTGCAACATGGCGTTGAACACCTGCACGCTGTCCCAGCCGTTTCCGTCGCGGTCGCTGTCAAAATGGTCCGCCACCATCAACACGCCGCCGCCGCCGCGAATGAAGCGCAGCACCGCGTCGGACTCGGCGTCCGCCAAGGGCGCGCTGGGTTCGGCCAGGATGAGGACGGAGAAGTGCGTCAGATCCTGCGGGTTGGTGGCGTCTCCATGGGTGAGACCCGCGCTGATGGGCGGCAGGGACTCCACGCTGAACCGGCCGGTGTCCAACAGATCCTTTCCAAACGCCGAAAGGTTTCCGTGCCAGTCGGATTCGCGCGCGGGGACGGAAGGCCAGGGATGGGCGCCTGGCACGTCCAGCAGCCAATCTGCGCTGCCAGCATGTTCCCGGTGGGAGGCATCAAACAACACGCGTTTTTTGGTGGGGCAACTTCCCTGGGACGCATGCTGGCAATCCGGGTCTTCGCAGTCCACCAGCGTGTCCCCGTCATTGTCCGTGGTGTCTGCACAATCCGCTGCACCCAGTTCAAACCGCAGCGCGGGACACACGCCAGCCAGCAGCGGGTTTTTGAAACAATCCGGATCCGCGCAGTCCACCAGTCCGTCGGTGCGGGCCGAGTTGGGATTCCCCGGCGCCTCCAGGTTGTCCACCGCGTCGGTGCAACGCTGCGCAGAATTCTCCAGCGCATCACACACCGTCACCGCCACCGCATCGCGGCACCAGTAGTCTTCACAGTCCGCGTAGCCGTTGGCGTCATCATCCAGGCCGTTGCTGCACAGCGCGTTGGTGACCTCGGCGCCCGGCGGGCCCAGCGTCTCCGGCACGCCCGCATCCGTCCCCGCGGCGGATGAAGAGGTTCCTCCACTGCTGGTGGATGAGGATGACGTTGAGGACGTTGAGGACGAAGAAGAAGACGCACCGGACGGGGATGACGTGGCGGAAGGATTGACGCAGGCCACCGTCAGGCCCAGACACGCCAACAATGCCGCACCACCCAGCGCTTGTTTCATGGCGGCATCCATTCCTTTGCGCCGTGCCTGGGTCAAGCGTTGGTCCCCCCAACACCCACATGTCGCTCTTTGCGTTGGGACGGCGGGCGGGGCACCCTTGGCCTCATGAACGGCCTGTCCTCCGTCTGGCGCATCCTCCCCGTGCTGCTCCTGTTGGGCGCCGGTGCCAGCGGTTGCTTCAACCCCTGCGCGGCGGATGAAACCCAGGTGGACGGGCAGTGTGTTCGCACGTGCAACGCAGACGCGGATTGTGGCCGCGAAGCGCGCTGTGACAACGGCGTGTGTGCGGTGGGTATGGCGGAAGGCGGAAGCTCTGGTGCGGCGTCCTTCTCCGGCCCCAGCAGCGCTTCAACAGCGTCGTCATCGGCGTCCTCCCGCCCGGGGAGCACCAGCACGCCGGCGTCCGCGGGGTCTTCAGCGTCCGCCACGGGCTCGTCCTTGGTGGCTGCCTCAAGCAGCGCTGCCGCTGCATCATCCACCAGTGCGGCTTTTTCCGGACCGTCTTCCGCGTCTTCCGCGTCTTCCGCGTCGTCAGCGTCTGTTGCATCGTCTGCTTCGGCATCCTCCATGGCTCCCAGCAGCAGCGCGGCAAGTGCTGCAATGTTCTCGTCCTCAACGGGGTCTTCTTCAACGGTGATGTCCAGCTCCATGGTCTTCAGCTCCAGTGCGCCGCCGCCGCCGGCGCCGGCGCTGGTTTCCACGGTCCCCACCAGCGTGTTGCAGCATGATGCGCCACAACTGCTGGCACTGGTGGCCACCAATGTTTCCATTCCCTGTGTGGTGAGCATGGGCGGCGTGGAAGGCCCGTGTGAACTGGACGGCAATGGCGGCCTGGCGGTCACGCTCACCCCGGAGATGGTGCAGGCAGCGGGCAGCGTGGACGTGCGCATCTCCAACCCCGGTGGCCGGTGGTCAGACCCGTTGCCGTTGGAGGTTCGCCCGGTGGGCGCACGCACCCAATGGTGGCTGGCCGGTCTGGACACCAACGGCGGCGCCGTACGCGTCACGGTGGTGAATCCATTTCCCCGGGATGCCGGGCTCACCTTCCAACACGTCTTGACCACGGGACCGGGACCCACCACCGCTGCGGTGTTGCCGGCGCAACGCTCCATGCAAATTGACGTGGCCGGCCCATCTCCCGGGCGCGGCGTGGGTGGCAATGGCGCGTTGATGGTCTCCTCCACCGTGCCGGTGGTGGTGGGCGCCGCCTACGTCACCACCAATGGCTTGTATTCGGCCACGGTGCGCGCGGTGTCCCAACCGCAAACACAATGGTGGGTGGGCAGCCGCCCCACCAAGCCCACGTTGGTGCGCTCCATCCACCTGTTCAATCCCCACCCCACCCTGGCGGCCAACGTGGCCTTGCGCGAACGCATCCCCAACCTGCGCACCACCAACCTCACCGTGGACCCCCTTTCAACGTTTCTCCACGTGTTCCCTCCAGACGGCAACAACAATGACACCGTGCACCTGGAGGTGCTGTCTGATGTTGCATTGGCCACTCACTCCCTCTCCCAGGAACCGGATGACCTGGAGGTTTTTGCGCCGCAGGCCACGCCAACGCGGGACGCATACCTGTTGGCCGCCTGGTCCACCGACGTCACCGAACGCCTGGTGGTGGTGAATCCCAACGCCACGCCCGTGGTGTTCACGGCGCAGCGGCTGGGTACGACCCAGGGGTTGACCACCATCATCCAGACGGTGGCGGCCCAAAGCCAGTACATCCACGACGCCAATGCAGGCGTAGGCGGTGGCGTGGGACGTTTTGTGCTCCACGTCACGGCGCCGCAGCCGGTGGTCCCGTGGTTGGGACGCTCCCTTTCAAACGTAGACAATTGCGCCCAGCAGGCCACGCAGCCGGCGCGGGACCTGTTGCTGGTGGGCACGCAGGTTGAGACGACCACGCCCACCACGGTGTTGCTCTTCAACCCCAACACCTCCGCCGCCGACGTGACGCTGTGGGGCTACAGCCCGTCCTCGGCGCCGGCGCAGGTCACCGTGGCCGCCGTGCCGGCCGGCGCCCTGCGCAGCGTCACACTGGGCGCGGGCTTTGGCCCGTTGACGGGGCAGGAGTGGGCGTTCCGTGTGGCGGCAAGTGTTCCGGTGGTGGCCGCCATGGAACACACCACCGCCCAGGCCGCGCTGCGCTGTGACGTGGCCGTGACGCCGTAACACGAGCGCCTGGCAAGGTTGGACGCGCGTCTGGTCACCGGGGAACCTGCGCGCTGGTAGTGTCATCCAAGTCCGGGAGAGGGGTTCACCACATGGCCATCACCCGCCGCATGTTCCTCCAGTCCAGCGTGGCCGTTGCAGGCGTGGTGGGAAGCGCCTGCGGTGGCCCGGCCCAACAAGACCACCAGTTCCCAGACGAGCCCAGCGTTCCATTGCAGGGCAACGTTGCGGTGGTGAAGCCGTCCACGTTTGGGACCCATGACGCTGCCGTGCGCGAGGTGGTCCGGTTGTCCGGTGGCCTTGGGTTTATTCGCCCTGGCCAGCGCGTGTTGCTCAAGCCGGCCGTCAACAGCGGCAATGCCTACCCCGCCACCGTGGACCCAGAAACACTGCTCATCATGGGCAACCTGGTGAAAGAAGCGGGCGGGGATCCCTACATTGCAGACCGCTCCTTCTTCCTCTCCAACACCATGGAAAACTTTGAGAGGGTGGGCATCAAGGACGCTGCCCAACAACTGGGTGTCCCGCTGCTGGCGTTGGAATCCAAGGGGCTGGTTGTGCTGCATCACCCCCTGGCCAACCATTGGTGGGGCAACGTCATTCCCATCTACCGGGACGTTGCCACGGCGGACCACATCATCAACCTGTGCACCCCACGCACGCACTCCATGGGTGACATCACCATGGCCATGAAAAATGCGGTGGGTGTGGTGGACGGGCCGGCGCGCTCCGCCATGCATGCCGGCAGTGGATTCAAACAACGCCTGGCAGAAATCTCCCTGGTGGTGAAGCCCAGCTTCATCCTCATGGATGGACGGCAGGGGTTCACCAACGGCGGCCCGGACGGCGGGGACCTGGCGCGTCCGGATTTCCTGGCGGCGGGAACGGACCTCCTGGCCATGGATGCGGTGGGCATTGCTTTTCTGCGGCAACAGGGCGCCAACGCCGTCATCACCAACGGCAGCCTGTGGGAGTTGCCCATGATGAAACGCGGCGCCCAGATTGGCCTTGGCGTGACAACGTCCGGTGCGGTGCGTCTGACCGGGATGACCACCGAGGAAGAAACCGCGTTGCGCGCGGTGATGACCTGATTCTCACCGGCGCAATGCACCCAGATACGCGCGCGCCTCTTCAAGCTGCGTGGTGCGCTGCACAAACGCGCCGCGCCACCGGGGGCATTCGTCCATCAGTCCCAGCAACACCGGCCATTCCCGCCCCGGCACCAACGCGCGCCACAATCCTGCCTGCCAGGGTTTTCCGCGTTTGATGGCCAGCTCCAGCGTCTTTCCGGGGACCTTGTGGGCCACAAGCACGCGCAGGGCCGCTTCTGCCGACGTCACCGTCAACGCATGCAGCGCCTGCAAACCCCAGCCGAACACGGTCACCAAAAGCGGCGCGCCCTCTGGTTGCAACTCCAAGCCCAGGTTGCACGTGTCCAACGCAAAGGCCACCGCGTCCACTTCGCGCAGCGCGCGCCCCTGCGCGGATGCGCCGGCCACCAGCACGTTGGCCAGGTACGTCAGTTCGCGCACGTGATGGGCCGCGTCCGTTGATCGCTCCAGAAATGCGCGCAACGCGGGCCGTTCCGCGGCCACCGCCAGCGCGGTGTTGTCCACGCCAGGCAGCGGTGACGGCGTCACCACACCCGTGCGCCGCTTGGGAAGGTGCGAAAAGTACGAACGCGTGATGGGGTCCTGCCCCACCACCGCGCTGCGGGCCAACGCCAGGAACGCCGCAGCGGACCGTGGGTCCACGTAACCTTCACGTTCCCGGCGGTCCTCGCGCGCGGCCTCGGCGTCAGACTGGAGCTGTTGGGCGGCGGTGAGCACCTGGTGGAGGCCATCTGCTTCCACGTCACGCTGGGTGGCTGCCGCACAACGCTCCAACAAACGCATCAACGCGCTGTGGTCCCGTTCATCCATGCTGGTGACCACGTTGCACAACGCATCAAACGCCTCGCCCGTGCGGGACATCAGGCGGTAGTGGTCCACCTCCAGCGCGGCCATTCCATCCAGCGCCTTGTCCAGCTGTTCATCATCGTCATTGTTGTGGCGCGTGGACATCTCCAGCGCCAGCGCGTCCATGTCCACCACCAGCACCAGCGCCTGGAACGCGTGTGCCACAAAATCTTCATCCAGCTCCAACAGGCGTTGCGCCGCGGCATTGGCGCCCATTTCCACCAGCACCTCCAGCCACGTCCCAAAACGCGCTGCATCAAACACTTCGGCCTGGCCCGGTTGGCGCGCGCGCCACACATCCGCGTCCAGGATGGAGACCAGTTGTTCCACGCTGGCCAATGCCACCAAATGCCCGGCGTCTTCCAGGCCAAGCGTGGTCACCATTTCACCCAACACCCGCGCCGGAAGCGCCCGCACGGCGTCCACAGCGTGTGGCGCGTCCAGCAAACGCTCCACCAAGGCCTGCGTGTTGGATCGGTTTGTCAGGGTGTTCACGGTGGCATGACCTTTCAACGTGTGGGGAAACAGGCGTGCCTTGAGAATTGACAGCACTTCCACGTCGGCGCAACGCTTCCCTATCAGCTTGATGGGAGCGGAGACACACATGCGCGTCTTTGGTTGGGGTTCTTGGGCAGCGTTTGCAGCGGCTGTGGCATTGGCGTCCAGCGGCTGCTCCTCGGAATGCCAATACGCATCCGACTGTCCAACCGGGTCCACCTGCGCGTCGGGCAAATGCCGGACCGCCGCGCCGGCAGACGCGGGTCCGTTGTTCTCCTCGTCATCGGGCGGGTCGTCCGGTGGAACGGGGGCGCAGTGCGGCACCATCCGCGCGCAGGATGTTTACATGCATGGCACCCTGTCCGAAGGGGCCTGCTACCGGGATTCCTTCATTGGCCTGTCCACGCCGGGCAATCCGTGTGTGGGGTTTGACTGCAATTCGGAGGAGGGCGCGGTGCGCAATGACGGCCGCTACATCTACATCTCCAACATCACCAGCATGGACACCCTGCGCGTGTTCACCCCGGACCCGTTCACCTTTGTGCGCACGGGAAGCACCGGCAGCTGGGAATACCCGGCAGACACCGAGCTCAACGACGCCGTGGTCCCAACGCCCCTGTGCACCAGTGGTGTGGAGGACTTCATGTTGTACCCGGACACCGGGGATACCTTGTACCGGTGCAGGGGCGGCCAGGGCTGGAATGACGCCACGGGCGTGATCACCCGGCTGGGCACCAAGACGTTGGTGTGGCCAGGCAATGGTGGCCGCCTGCTGGCAGGCGGCGGCAGCGCGTTGGAGCTTGTGGCCGCCGACGGAACCGTGACGCCGGTGACCGGTCTCCCCAATGAACAGTGGGTGGCCTACCGCGCCGTTGCGGATGGTTTCTACGTGGCCACCATGGACAGTGCGGGTATGGGGTCCCGTTGGCAAATCCTGGCTGATGGCACCGCGTTCAGCTCCGCCACGTGGACCGGCGTCCCCGCCGGAACCCGCCTGACCTACGGCTACGTCATGGCTGCCGCGGGGGATTTGTATTGCCAAGGCGCAGATACGGTGAACAGCGGGGTGGACATTGTGCTGCGTTTCCCCGCTGGCGGTGGCGTGGCCACCGTGGCGTACACCGAGGATGGCCTGGAGCAACAATGGAGCAACGGCGCCAAAAAGCCGGACACCATGCTGCACGGCTCCAAGCTGGTGAGCGGCTTCTGACCACGGGCGTTGTCACATAAACAATATCGGGTTATTGAAGTTGAGATGAAAACAAACATCCGGCTGGTCCTGCTTGCTGCAATGGCTGGAGCTCTGCTCCACGCCTGCGCCCCGGACCCCGTGACGTGCGCGCTCTGGTACGCCCAGTACAGAACCACAGATGCGGCCGCTGCGTTCACCGTGGAGCTGGCCGGGACGGATGAGGACGGCGGCGTGCTTGACGCGTCTGCCGCCTGCGAGAACTGCGGCACCATGCACTGTGACGCGGTCACCGTGGACGCCGGCAGGATCTTTGTGGACTGCTCCGGCGTGACGCCATTTGGGTGCTATTGATGCACCGGCGTTGAATTCACATTGGATGAAGGACTGTCCGGGTTGATACATTGGTGGCGCGGCGTCAGGCCTTTTCCGGCGGTTCCCGGTCACGTTGGGGCAACACCTCCCGGAAAGCGTCGGCTTCCTTCCAGGCCGGCACCGGTGGCGGGTGGTTGGGGCGGGGCGCGTACTCAGAATGTTCCAGCACCTTCATCCGGTGCATGTAGCGCGGGCAGTTGGGGAAGATCTTCTCCGCCGTCACGCGGATAAGCCATGTGGCACCGGGAAACGTGTTGAGCAGCGGATCCTCCTGACAGACCCGCGCGGTTCCATTGACGCGCATTCGGCTGGACGTCTCAAAGTCCACAAACAGCAATCCTACGTTGGGGTTCACCAGGACATTGCCCCACGTCCGGTACATGCCGTTGCCGTCATAGTCCGGGATGATGAGCTGCGTGTCATCCACCACCCGCACAAAACCTGGCAGCCCGCCCTTGTAGGAACAGTCCGGCTGCCCCTGGGCATCCGCCGTGGCCACAAAGACCATGGCGCAGCTGTGGATGAACGCTTTGTCATCATCAGAAAACGCGCGCGCCAGGGTGACCTCCTGCAGACGGTCCGCCAGGCGCCGCGTGTCCCGGGCGTCCTGAAGCTGCCTCATCCCTTGGTGATAGACCGGCTTTGGGTTCATGGAATTGCCTCCAGGCGCGTTGTCGTTGAACATTGTTCGGTTGCTGCCAGTGGGTCAGCGCGCGCGCCGGTAGTGCATGGCAACCGCGCCGTTGCGCATCGGCTTCGCCCAGACCAGCTCCAGCCGTCGCGTGCTGGGCAGCCCACCCTGGAAAAGGGTTGGGCCGTGGCCGGCAATCCTGGGGTGGACCAGGAATGTGTACACGTCGATAAGGTCCAGCCGGTCCAGCTCGGTTGCCAGTTTGCCGCTGCCAAGCAGCACGCCGGCGGGGGTTGCGTCCTTGAGCTTCTGCACGCTTGAGCGCAGGTCACCGGGGAGGTGGTGGCTGTTGGTCCACGGGAAGTCCGTCCGCGTCGACGACACCACGTACTTCGGTTTTGCCTCCAGCTTGATGGCCCAGTCCCGTAGCGCCGGGGGCGCCTCCCGTTCGCCGCGGGCCACCGCTGGCCAGTAGCCCTCCATCATCTCGTAGGTGACACGGCCCCATAACATTGCGCCGCCCTCGTCCATGAGGCGGGTGAAGAAGGCGTGTGTCTCGTCGTCGGCAATGCCCTCCTGGTGGTCAACGCAGCCATCCAGGGTGATGTTGATGCTGAAGGTCAAGAGTCCCATGGGTGGAGCCTACCCTGTCCCGTCACTACGGGTGTCGTCGTTGGCGGCGTTGGCGGTGTGCAGCGGCTCCAGGGCTGCGCCATGGCGGGTCGGATCTCCGGGACGCACCACAAGGACGCGCAAAGGCATGTTTTACAAAGTGAATCAGCCCCACCAACCCAAAGCAACCCATGGGTGCAACAGACCCCCACGTGTAGGAGGAATCATGCGCCGCGTTGTGTTGGTTGGATGGGTGATGGCTGGGCTTTGGGTTGGTGGTTGCTCTCCCAGGGGCACGGGGACCGAAGAGTCCTCTTCTTCATCCAGCAGCAGCGGTGGTGGATCCACCGGAGGATCCTCGGGGCTGGCCAGCAGCGGCGGGAGCTCCGGGGTCTCCACCAGCGGCAGCCTGGGCAGCAGCAGCGGCGGGTCCAGCGGCATCACCAGCAGCGGCGGCAGCAGCGGGGACGTTTCAAGCTCCAGCAGCGGCGGCACCTGCATGGATGACTGCGCCGAAGGAGAACAGGTGTGTGACGGCACCACCGGGTTCAAGTTGTGCGGCCGTTTTGACGCCGACAGCTGCCTGGACCTGTCCCAGCGCATTGGTTGTCCCGGCGGGTATGAGTGCACCGGTGGCCAGTGCCTGGCGCCGTGCCAGAATGAATGCCCCGCCGACAGCACGTTGTGCCAGGGCACCACGCACGTGTTGAGCTGCGGCAACTTTGACACCGACGCGTGCCTGGAACCCGGAGGCGCGGTTGCCTGCGGCACCGGCAACCACTGTGAATCCGGCGCGTGTGTCCCGGACACCATGGCCTGCACCGACGAGTGCACCACCTCCGGCACCGTGACCTGTTTTGGCAACACCCGCCGCACCTGCGGCCAGTTTGACGCCGACAACTGCCTTGACCTGGGCACCCCGGTGGCCTGCGCCACCACAGAGATGTGCCAGGACGGCGCGTGCGTGCTCACCTGCACCGACGAATGCCCCCTGAGCGGTGGCCGCGAATGCAACGGCGACGGCAACCGCACCTGTGGCAACTTTGACGCGGACACCTGCCTGGAATGGAGCAACGTGACGTCCTGCACCGGCGGGACGTTCTGTGACCAGGGCAACTGTGTGCAGTCCTGCTCGGACGCGTGCGCCACCTCCGGCGCGGTGTTGTGCACCACGGACAACAGCGGGACGCAAACCTGCGGCAACTTTGACGCCGACAGCTGCCTGGACCTCTCCAGCGCGGTGCCCTGCCCCTCCAACCACGCGTGCAGCAACGGGACCTGCGTTCCCACCTGCCTGGATGAGTGCCAGTTGACCGACGCTGCGCGTTGTTCGGCGGTGGGCCAGGCGGTGGAGCGTTGTGGCAACTTTGACGCGGATGGCTGCCTGGAGTTTGGCGGCGCGCAGGACTGCACCGGCGGCGCCACGTGCACCAATGGGTCCTGCAACATCCCCTGCACGGATGACTGTGCGGTGGGTGCGGTGGACTGCAGCAACAATGGCACGCGCACCTGCGGCCAGTTTGACCTGGATGCGTGCCGTGATTGGAGCGCGCCCAGCCCCTGCCAGTCCTTTGAAGTGTGCAATGCCGGTGCGTGTGACCTGGGCCCCACGCCGGATGACATTGTGATCAATGAAATTGTCTATGACAGCGTGGGCGGGGACACCGCCGCCGGCACCACCACCGTCTACGTGGAACTTTTTGGTCCCGCCGGCGCACCGTTGGATGGCTGGGAAGTGGTGGGCGTCAACGGAAATGGCGGTGGGGATTACAAACGCATTCCGCTGGATGGTGAGAGCATGGGGGCAGACGGCTTCTTCCTCATGGCGTATCCCAACGGCGCTCCGGCCATTGTGGCCGCGGCTGACCTGCTGGTCACCGCGGTGGATTATGAAAACGGGCCGGACAACGTTCAGCTGCGTTGGCGCAGCCGAAACGTGGACGCGCTGGGTTACGGCACGTTCTCCGGGAGCAACGTGTTTGCCGGCGAAGGAACCGCCGCACCATCCGCCCCCGCGGGCCAGGCATTGTCCCGCAATGCAACCCATGCGGACACCAACAACAACAGCGTGGACTTCACCGTCTCTGACGCCAGCCCGCGCGGCAACCCCGTGCCCTGCACCAACACCTGCCCCACCGCCGGCCTCACGCAGTGCAGCGGCACGCAGGTCCAGACCTGCGGCAACTTTGACGCTGACACCTGCCTGGAATGGGATGCGGCCGCCAACTGCCCCACCGCTGGAGAAATCTGCAGTGGCACCGCGTGTGTTCCCGGCTGCACCAATGATTGTCCTTCCACCGGCGCCACGCAGTGCAGCGGCCAGCAGGTCCAGAGCTGCGGCAACTTTGACGCTGACACCTGCCTGGAGTGGGGAACAGCGGCCGCCTGCCCGGTGGGCGGGGAAATCTGCAGCAATGGCGCGTGCAGCGTGCCGTGCACCAATGATTGTCCTTCCACCGGCGCCACGCAGTGCAGTGGCCAGCAGGTCCAGAGCTGCGGCAACTTTGACGCTGACAGCTGCCTTGAATGGGGCGCCGCCGCCGCGTGTCCCAACGCGGGTGAGGTGTGCGGCAACGGCGCGTGCACCATCCCGTGCAACAATGATTGCCCGGTGGCCGGCGCCACGCAGTGCAGCGGCACGCAGGTGCAGCTGTGCGGGAACAACGACGCCGACACGTGCCTGGAGTGGCTGGCGCCGTCTGCCTGCCCGTCCATGCAGGCGTGTGTGATGGGCAGCTGCCAGCAGGCCAACGCGCCGGAGGTGGTGCTCATCACCCCGCAGGGCGCGGTGCAGACCACGCAGGGCGCAACCATTCGCATGCTGGTGGATGCCACCCCCGCGCCCGGCCGCACCATCACCGAGGTGCGCTTCCTGGCCAACGGGGTGTCCCAGAACGTGACCATGACCGCGCCGCACCAGTTCAACTACCTGGTGCCGGCCAACGCCGCCACCGGGTCCACCATCACGCTCACCGCGCAGGCGGTTGACAACCAGGGTGTCACCGGTACGTCCGTGGCGTCCTACCTCAACGTGCGCAATGACGCCCCCAATGCCACTTTCACCGCGGTCATCTCCACGGCCACGTCCTACACGGTGGACGCCAGCGCGGCGAATGACACCGAGACCTCCCAGGGCGCATTGGAAGTGTGCTGGGACTGGGACAACAGCGGCACCTGTGACACGCCGTTCTCCACCACCAAGATTGCCACGCATGACGTGGGGATGAACCCCTCGGGCACCTACACCATCCGCATGGTGGTGCGTGACGCTGTGGGCCAGACCGCAGAGACCACCCGCCAGGTGACGTTCACCAATGTGCAGTTCATTGGCGGCCAGACCATCACCACCACGTTGTGGTACGGCACCATTGTCATCACCGGTGACGTTGTGGTGGGCGCCGGCCAGACGTTGACCATTGACGCCGGAACCCAGGTCCTGTTTGTGCGCGCGGACGTGGATTCCAACGGCGTGGGTGACTACACCATCACCGTGGAAGGCACGTTGGTCACCAACGGCACCGCCGCCAACCCGGTGGTCTTCACCGGCCAGAACACCGCGGCCAAGGTGCCCGGCGGCTGGGACACCATTGTGCTCAACGGCGCGGGCAGCAGCCTCACGCACACCATCATTGAATACGCAGACACCGGCCTGCAGGCCAACCGCGCCAACATCAGCCTCAACAACGTGACCATTCGCAAAATCCGCGGGGATGGCCTGGCGCTCAACAACGCTGACACGTTCACCATGACGGACACCACCATCACCGAATCCGGCGCCAGCGGCGTCTGGGTGCACAGCGGGTCCGACCCGGTGTCCATGGTGCGGCCCAACATCTTTGGCAACGGCCATGGCATGTGGGTGGACAACAGCAGCGTGGTGTCCATCAGCGGTGGGTCCATCTCCAACAACCGCAATGACGGTGTCCACGCGCACAACGCCACGGTGAACATCCAGGACGCGGTGGTGGAGAACAACGCGTGGACGGGCCTGGCGTATTCCGGCAACGCGCTGGGCGCCGCCACGCGCAACCAGCTGCGCCAGAACGGGCGCGAGGGTCTGCTGTTGGAAACCACCCAGTCCGGGTCCCCCAACCCCGTGGTCACGCTCAACAACATCTACAGCAATGCGGTGACCGGTTCCCGCCGGATCAGCCGTGAGACCGTGAGCATTTCGGCCAGCTACACCTGCTGCAGCGCCGCGGGCAGCACATCCGCCGCGTATGCCCCGGGGGCGGGACGGTACGTGCGGCGCGTGTTGGTGAGCTATGACGAGGCGGTGAGCAGCAGCTATGTCCTTGGCTACGTGCTGGACGGTTCCAACAACAGCGTGCTGCACACGCTCACCACAGACTTCTCCGGTTGGTTGGAGCTCCCCGTCAACCTGCAAAGCGTCAAGGTGCGGGTGGTTGACTCCGGGTACTCCTCTGCAACGGACACCATCTCCATCACCCAGGCAGACGTCACCAACTGGGATGGCGCCACGGACGTGTCCTCTGACGTGAACGCCGGCACCATCAACGTCACCCGCAACTACCTGGGCACGTGGCCCAACGTGTTGGGGCGTGTGGGCCTGCTGCAGCAGCAAAACGTGGACCTGCAGGGCTTTGTGGGCGTGCCCTTTGACAACACCTGGTCCACCGGCCCTTACAAGTCCGGCACCCTGGCGGCCGAATCCTGGAGCGGTACCGTCTACATCACCGGGAACGTCACCATCCCGGCCGGCAACACCATCACCGTGCAGCCTGGCGCCATGGTGCAGTTTGTGGCGCATGACCAGAACAATGATGGTGTGGGTGACTTCTCCATCCACGCCAACGGGCCGCTCAATGCAGCAGGCTCGGCGGCAAACCGCGTGCGCTTCATGAGCTACGGCGCCCCGGCCATCCCGTCCTTCCAGACAGTGAACCTCAACGGTACCGGTGCCAACACCTCCACCTGGTCCCAGGTGCGCGTTGAGAACGGCAACCGTGCAGTGCACCTGCGTGGTCCCAGCGCGCTCTCCAACGTGGACGTGGTGGATGCCAACTGGGACGGCATTGTGCTGGAGGGCAGTGGTGCCGCGCAGTTGACGGACGTCAATGTGACTGGTGCCGCGGGCCTGGGCATCCTGTTGTCCAACGCAGACAACGCCGCCCTCACGCGGGTGGTGGTGGATGGCAGTGGTCTGGAAGGTGTGGCCGTCACGGACGGGACAACCGGTGCCACGCTGTCCCGCCTGACCAGCCGCAACAACGTGTCTGACGGGCTGTTCATCCTCAGCGGCAGCACGGTCACGGTGGAGGACAGCACGTTGCGGGACAACGGTGCGGCGGGCGTGCACATCCGGGACAGCAGCCCCACCGTGCGCTACTCCCTGCTCACCTACAACCATGGCTCCGGCCTGCGCGTGGAAGGCGCTGCCAACCCGGCCCTGGACCACAACGTGGTGAAGTTCAATGATGATGCGGGTCTGGTGGTGTTGTCTTCCTCCGCGGGCAACCCCGTCCCGGTGGTCCAGTACAACAACATCTACGGCAACAGTGTCACGGGCGCTCTGCGTTTTGTGACTGTGGCCGGGGGCATCTCGGCCAGCTACACCTGCTGCAGCGCCGCCGGGAGCACGTCCGGCGCGTACACCGCGCCCGGCGGGAGCAGCATCATGCGTGTCTACATCAGCTATGATGAGGCGGTGAGCAGCAGCTATGTCAATGGCTACCTGCTCAACGGCGCGGACAACTCCATCCTGCAGACGTTCAGCACGGACTTCTCCGGCTGGGTGGCGGTGCCGCCGGGGGTGACGTCGGTGAAGGTGCGCGTGGTTGACTCGGGCTACTCCTCCGCCACAGACACCATCAGCGCCACCCAGGTGGAATACGCGCAAGTTGCGCCGGCAAGCGTGAGTGAAGCGGTGGTGCGCACGGATTCCGGCACCACCGACGGGCGGTTCAACTACTGGACGGCGGACGTGGGCAACGTGCCCAACCTCATCCACGAGCCGCGCGCCGGGTCCCTCAACTACACGGGCTTCACCGGGTTTGAGTATCCCTCCACCGGCGTCAACGGCGTGGGCCCGCGCCCCTGAACCCTTGCACCACGGCGGGCTGATGGTGTGACCTCCCAGGTCCAATGGATGTGCTCTGGGATGGTCCCACCAACGCCGGTGTCCTGTTCATCCTGACCCATGGCGCCGGCGCGCCCATGGACAGCGCGTTGCTCACCCGCATCACCGCGGGCCTGGTGGACCGCGGCCACCGCGTGGCGCGTTTTGAGTTCCCCTACATGGCCGCGCGGCGTACCGGCGGCGGGCGTGGTCCACCAGACCGCACCACGGTTCTGCTGCAGGCCTGGCGTGACGCCGTGGCGCAATGCCGGGAGGACGGGCAACCGCTGTTTCTGGGCGGTCATTCCATGGGTGGGCGCATGGCCACCATGGTGGCGGATGAACTGCGCCCCGCCGGAGTGACGTCTTTGGCGTACCCCTGGCATCCCCCGGAGACGCCACACAAAACCCGCACACAACACCTGGCCACGCTGCAATCCCCCACGCTGCTGGTGTGCGGCACGCGGGATGTGTTTGGAACGCCGCAAGAAGTGGCGGGCTACACGCTGTCTTCCAACATCCAGGTGCGCTGGCTGGACGGGGCAGACCATTCGTTTGCCGCCAAGGCACGCAGCGGCCGGACGGCCAAGGACAACATTGTGGACGCGGTGAACGCCATGGATGTCTTTGCGTCAACCATCCTGCGTGGCGGCTGAGCCCAGCACGTGTTGCAGCGCCGCCAGCAACGCATCCGGAGCATACGGTTTGTGCAGCACCGGATAGTGGCCTTCTTCAATGCCCCGGCGCACCAGTTCCTCGCCCACAAAACCGGAACACAACAACACCGCGCCGCCCGGGTGGCGCTCCAGGTAGCGCGCCATGACGTCACGCACCGGCAGGCCCGGCATCACCACGTCTGAACACAACACGTCCACCCGTGGTCCGGGTTGCGCCAGCAGCGTGACGGCCTCATCACCGTTGGCCGCCGCCAGGACGCGGAACCCCGCGTCTTTGAGGACCTTGGTGGTCACGTCACGGTTGGCTGCCTGGTCCTCCACCAGCAACACCGTCCTGCCGTGGAAGGCCGGCCGTGCCTGGGGTTGCACGGGCGCGTGCAGCGGGCTGGCTTCCACCGCGGGCAACCACAAGGACACCGTGGTGCCGCGCCCCACGCCGGAATCCAGACACAGGTGACCGCTGCTCTGGTCTGCAATGGCGGCCACCGCAGGCAGCCCCAGGCCGGTTCCCTGCCCCGCGGCCTTGGTGGTGAAAAATGGCTCAAACACGCGGGCGGCCGTGGCCTGGTCCATCCCATGCCCGTTGTCCTCCACCTCCAGCACCGCCCAATCCCCCGGGGGCACGGGCGTGGGATGTCCGGGTGTGCTGTGCGCCGTGGTGACGCGGCGGGTGCGCAACACCAGGCGCCCGCCCTGGGGCAACGCGTCCCGCGCGTTGAGGACCAGGTTGAGGATGACCTGGTGCATCTGGCTCTCATCCACGCGCGCCCAGGCATCACCCGTGCCGTGTTCCACGCGCACGGTGATTTCCGGCGTCACCATGCGTTGCAGCGTGCCCACGTAGCCATCCACCAGTGCTGAAAGGGAGACGTGTTTGGGTGCGCGCGCGTCCTGCCGTCCCATGGCCAGCAATTGGCGGGACAATGTGGAGGCCTGTTCCACGGCGTGGTTGATGGCCTTGGTGGCCTTGGCCAGGTCCTGGGCATCCAGGTTGCCGTCTCCCAGCTCTGAGCTCCACATGCGCACCACCGTGAGCTGGTTGTTGACATCGTGGGCCAGGCTTGCCGCCAAACGTCCCACCAGCTCCAGCTTCTGGCTGTCCGCCGCGCGCCGCTCGGCCTCACGCCGCCGGATGGCCTCCAGCGCGCCCTGTTCCATGGCGGTCTCAACCTGTTCCACCACCCACGTCACCAGGATGCCCAGCGTGAGCAAGAGCAGGATGGCCACCCCTGAAGAACGCAGCCACGTGCGCGCCAGGTGCGGGGAGACATCTTCCGGGGACGGCCCGCTGATGTGGCCGTGAAGCGCCGCGTAGGCCACCAGCGCCACACCCGCCGCCGCACACCCCACCGTAAACGCCATGGCGTGGCGCCCCAACAACACACCCGCCAGCACCGCGGCCACGGCCAGCGCCATGGTTGGACCCGCCATCAAACACACGGTGGCCACGCCCCCCAGTCCCACCGTGAAAAACACCACAATCAAAACCAGGCTGCGTACCCGGTGTGACGTCCAACGCCCGGCGGCAAGCAGCAGGATGAGCACGTGGGTGGAAGCCAGGACCAGCAGGTTGTTGCGGGCCTGCGGCGTACCAAACCCAACCGCCATGACGGCCATGGCCGCCAGCTCAATGGCCAGCGTCCAGCGCAACACGTGGTTGGCCAGCCGGGTGCGCCAGGCCTGCGTTTGTGGCTGTGTTGCGTCCAAGGACCAACGCCCCCAAACTTGATGCGGTCACCACAGGCTAACACGCCTGACGGGTTGGTTTGAACGCGTCTTCACGGTTCAACACAGGTGTCTTCATGCAAGGACAGCGGGTGAAGCATGTTCTGGTGGGTGTGGGGACGGTCCTGGCGTTGGCCTGCACGCAGCCGCCCAACACACCAGATGCGGGGAGCAACAACGGTGTGGACGCCGGCGCCAGCACGCCGGACGCAGGCGCCAACACGTCAGATGCCGGTGTGGACGCGGGGACCAACGGGCAGTGTCTGGGTGCCACTGCAATGCAAAGCGCGGTGGCCGGGCCCGGCGTGGGACCGGCACGTGCGGCGGTGGAGGCCGTCCTGGCAGACGTCCCGGTGGCGGGCGCGGTGGTGGGTTTGGCTGTAGGAAGCCGTGTGGCCTGGTTGGAAGGTTTTGGCCTGGCCCGTCCCCAGGACGGCACAGCCGCCACGCCAGATACACCTTTTGCCATTGCCAGCGTGACCAAGACGTTGGTGGCGGTGGTCATCATGCAGCTGGTGGAGGAAGGCCGCCTTCAGCTGGACGTGGGCGTGGGCCAACAGGCACCCGCGCTGGCGGGCGTGGTGAATCCCGCGTTTCCCGGCGTGGCCATCACGCCGCGCATGCTGCTGACGCATACCTCCAGCCTCTTTGATGAGCCGTTCACGTTTGATGAGACCTACTCAAGTTCCGGGGATGCAACCCTGTCCATGCGGGACTTTGTGCTGGGCTATTTTGACCCCCAAAGCCCGTATTGGGGCACCGCGGACATGTGGTGGCCCAACACGCCAGGGACGTTCAGCTGTTATTCCAACATGGGCGTGGGTGTCCTGGGTGTCCTGGCGCAGGAGATTTCCGGACAATCACTGGAAACCCTCATGCAACAGCGCATCTTTGCGCCGCTGGGGATGACGCGCACGTCATTCTTCATTCGTTCCTATTGTGACCCGGCGCTGCTGGCCCAGGGCGTGGCGTGGAACGGGACCTCCTTTGTCCCGGACAACCTGGGCCAGGGCCCGCAGCCAGAAGGTCACCCCGAACTGGCGTCCGGGATGTTGCGCACCACCGCATATGACCTGCTGCGGTTTGCCATGGCCATGGGGAACGGCGGTGTTCTGGATGGCGCGCGCATCCTTTCCGACGCCACGGTGGCACAGTTGTTCATGCGGCAGCTGTCCGGCATGGAAGCCACCTGCGGGGATGGGCGCGCGGACCCTGCACAACAGGCGGTGTTGTGGTTCCACTTCCCGGACCCGCAGGGCAATGACTGGGTGGGGCATTACGGCGGGATGAATGGTGTTGCCGCGGCCATGTGGCTGCTGGCGGGTGACAACGTGCGCTACGTCGTCATCGTCAACCAGGCAGACATTGGCGCGGTGGGTCGCATTGAAGTCGCCATGCTTGAGAATCTGGCTGGCATCCTCCAGCAGTGAGGCCTATGGCGCACCATGTTATCGGGTGCCCAGGAGGCCAATGGGTCGCTGGCGTCGGAAACGTCAGGGCCGTGGCCCAGGCAAGGTGGTTGGGCTGGTTCTAGAAGCCGGGGCAAGTCTGGGGAAGCGTCCGGGGACACACCGCGGTCACCGGGAGTCCCTGGCGGCGCTGGTCCATCCACTCCATGGCGTCCATGAATGGATCAAAGGACACCGTCACGTGGTCCAGCGTGGCGTAATAGCAGGTGTCCGCCGGCGTGTTGTTGGCACGCAGCGCGGCCTGCACGCACGCGGTGGAGATGGGAAACACCACGGTGTCGTTTCCGCCCTGCAGCATGAGCACCGGCACATTGGAGGTGAAATAGCCGGGAATGCTCTCACCCAGGTGCTGGGCCCACGGCAGGAAATCAGGGCACGGGGTCCCGTCAAACGCACAGGTGCCAGCAGCGGCCTGGAACGCCGGGCTGAACAGCGCGCCCAGGGTGGGCCAGGCCGCTTTGACGTCCCGGTAGAACTGCGCCGAACACGTGGACTGCGCCATGGCTGGCAACCGCGCCGCCGCATCCGTCGACAACCACGTGTCCGCGGCCAGGCCATGGTAGGCGGCATGACCGTACAGAATCATGGCGTAGAAGACGTGGAGGTCATTGGTGGCATCGTTGGCGTTGGCCAACGACGTGCCCAGCCCGTACAAAATGCCAAACGCGGGCGCAATGGGGATGACGCCCAACAAGCGCATCCCGGCAACGTCAAAATGCTGCTGTGCAAACAGCGCCGCGTGCCCGCCCTGTGAATGGCCCAGGAGAAACAGTTCGTCCGTCAACAACGCGCCGCCACGCAGGGCGCCATCAAAAAAACGCGCCGCACGTACCGCATCCAAAACGCTGTCTGCCGCGGCCAGGCCCACCGCATAGGGATGCGCTCCGTCATCCACGCCCAGGTCCTGGTAATCCGTGGCAACTGTGACATACCCCGCGGCAACCAGCGGAAATGCCATGTAATCCAGGTAATATGGGTCTATGGTGATGCCACATTGGGTTCCCAACCCGGTGGTCCCGTGGTTGACGGCAACCAGCGGGAACGGGCCGGTGACGCCGTCCGGCACCATGAGGGAAGCCGTGATGCGGCGCGGGGTCCCCCGCGGTGCCTGGGAAATGTATTGGATGAGGTATTCCTTGAGCCCGCCCACCGGCGTCACATTGCGCGAAGACACCACCACGTCCGCCGCCAACGTGGCCTGGGTCAACGTGCGCCCCGGCCGGCAGGCCACCACCCTTCCCAGGTCTTGCGGAAGCTGCACGCTGCCCGCCACCAGGGCGTGGATGTCCAGACCCCCATCCTCGCACGGCAGCGTAGGACCGGCGTCCGCTGTGCCTCCGGCGGAAGACGTGGTGGAGGCCCCACCGCTGCCCGAGGACGTGGTGGCACACGCAGCCACGCCCGCCGTCACCAGCAGGGCCGCGGCCAGCGCAAGACGCGCCATCACGCCACCACCAGCCGCGGATCCTTGGGGCCTGCCACCGTCACCACGGTGATGCCGTGTTTCTCCAGGTAGGCGCATCCGTTCTCCCCCGCGTAACCGCCGGCCACCACCAACACCCGCTCAATGCCCGCATGGTGGATGAGCTTGGCGCACAGGATGCACGGCTCGCCGGTCACAATGAGCCACGCCCCACGGCAGCGCACCCCGTTGGCCGCCGCATTGCACACCACGTTCATCTCGGCGTGGTGGCAGCCAATCTCCATGCGCGTGCCGCTCTGGACGCCCAGGGTGTCCCGCAGGCACACGTCCCCACCACACAGCTCCCCGCCGCCACGCGGGCCACCGTTGTAGCCGTCCATGAGCACCACGTTGCGCTCAGGGTCCACCAGCAGCGCGCCAAACTTCCGGCGGGGACAGTTGGACGCCTTGGCCAGCGCCAGGCACTGCTCAATGCGTATCTGGATGTGTTTGTCTTTCACGGGCCCGCCTGTACGCCGCGCTGCAACGCAGCGTCAAACTGGAGGATGGCCAACGCCGGCGGCACGCGCTACCACCGCGCGCCATGCGCTCCTTTTGTGTGGCCCCCCTGGGGATGTTTGCCGCCGTTGCCGTGTTGTCCACGTCTGCCCGTCCCGCGCGGGCCTGCACCCCGCCGCTGCCGGGCCTCTACGGGTCACGTCCCGCCACCGGGAGTTCCCTTCCGGCCAACGCGGCCATCCACTTTGACGGCTACAACATCACCCTGGATGACGTGGTGGTCACAGTGAACGGGACCCCGGCCACTCTCACGCCCACAGAATCCCATGGCATTGGAGCGCTGGCCGCCCGCGTGACGCCGCAGCCCGCGGTGGGCGCCACCATCAACATCTCCGGCACGTTTTGTGAGCCGCTCAACAACTGCATGATGCACGCGCTCACCTTCACCGCGTTGGCGGCGGACACCGCCACGCCCGCGCAACCCACGCTGGAGGTCAACGTCCATGACCACGCGGATTTCTCCGGTGGCATTGGGTCGTGCATTTCTGATGCAGCCGCGTCCTGGTGGTTCAACCTGACGGGCGACACCGCCGGCGCCAATGACGCCGCGGTCATCCACGTGGTGGAAGTGGCGCGTGACGCCAGCTTCTCGTCGGTGTTTCGCACGGTGGCCCGCATGGCGGACACCAGCGCGCAGGTGACCAGCAGCATGCGTCTGGACAGCTTCAACATCGGCTCATTGGGCGTGACCCAGGCGTTCTGCTTCCGGGCCTTCAGCGTGGATACCGCGGGCCAACGGTCCGCCACCACGGCGGCCACCTGCCGTCCCTGCCATGCGCGGGTGGAGGCGCAGGTGGACGCGGGCGTGGCGTTTCTTCCGCCGGACCAACCCACCTGGACCGGTGCAGATGTTGTAGGAGACGGCCCGTGTGGCACCACGTCTTCGTCCAGCTCCGGGGGGGTGTCCTCCAGCGCGGTGGTGGTGTCCTCGTCCATGACGGGTTCCAGCTCCCGCGCGGGGTCTTCCAGCACCGCGGGCTCCAGCACCGGGAACGCCAGCAGCACGGTGGTGGGTTCTTCTTCCAGCGCCGCACCGGATGCCGGCGTCAAAGACGTCAACGTGGACCCCGGCGCTGGATGCAACTGCCGCGGCACAGAAACATCGCCCTTGATGTGGGGCGCGCTGGTGATGTTGGGTTGGGTGGCCGCGCGCAAACGCCGGCGCTGAAAACCTCAACAGCCCCGTTACGGGCGGTTGTTCTTGCGGGTGAGCGTGGCCTCCATGGCCTGCAACGCGCCGGATGGAACCTCCTGCGCGTGCAGCGCGGCCAGAAACGTCCCCGTCACCGCCGCCATGCCATCCATCATGCTTTTGCCCAGGGAAACAAAGGTCCCAAAAAACGGAACCTTGGCGGCCAGGTCCACCACCGCCCCCATGCCCGGCATGAAGTTGGGACGCACGCGCGTCTTTTCCTCCAGGATGACGTCACCGTTGTGGGCCTTGGAGATGGTGAGCGTGGACCCGCCGGTGATGAGCCCCTGGAACGTGGACTTCACCAGCAATGCGCCGCTGGCGTCTTTTCCGCCCGGCTCAATTTGCGTGAGCATGATGGGCCCCGGCATCTTGGGGTTCTCCAGCATGCGCTGCCCGCCGGTGGCCGTGGGCGTGCGCAGGTAGGCATGCGCCGAGGGAAAGAACTCCTTGGGGTCATCCTTGAGGAACATCTCCGCCACTTTTTCCGGCGTGGTGTTGGTCAGCCGGATGCGGGACACCGCGTTTCCCTCGGGGTCCACGCCAGCAAGCTCGACTTTTCCGCGGACGCGTCCAATGCTCATGGGCAGACCCTGGCAATGCGTTGATGTGCCGTCAAGCACGGAGCCCCTTTGGCCGCCCCCACCCCTCACCTGCTGGTCACGCAACTGTTCAGCCGCAAGGATGATGACGGCCGCCCGGTGTACAGCCCGGAGCAGGTGAGCCACGCGGTGGTGTTTGTCCTTATGGCGGGCGCGTCTCCCGGCCTCACGCTTCCTCCCGCCGCCGAGGAATACCTGGGCCGCCTGGGCGCACAGCTGGGGCTGCGCCCGGATGCGGATGGAACCCGTGTGGCCACGGTCATGGCGCAATATTTTGCCAGTCACCCGCTGCATCCCGCGTTGCGTCTGGAACTCACGCAGGCCGCAGGTCTTGTCACCCACGGCTGGGCAGACCTTGCGCGCGGCCTGGCGCGTGCCCTTTCTGACGACAAACCGCCCGCGTGGCTGCCCACCATGGCACCACCCAGGGCGCGCGTGGGCGCCGGGCCGCTGGCGCGTGATGCGCTGAAGAAATCCGCACCGTCCAGGAAGAAGAAGCAGTAACCACCGCACGGTGCGGTCACGCCGCGCTGGGAAACTCCTTTTGCACTGTCACCGTGGCGTGGTCCCGTGGTGATGGTTCCACCGCAAAACCGCGCCGGGCACAAAACGTGCGCATCCCATGGTTGCTGGCCAGCACCGCGCCGCGGAACGCACGCACCCCGTGCAACCGTGCGCGCGCCATCAACACATCCAACAGCCGCGTTCCCACGCCACGCCGCTGCCACGCGTCGGTGACCACCATGGCAAATTCGGCGGGGCCCGGCGTGAGCACACATTGCGCGCCACCCACCACCACGCCGTTGGGCTGGTCTTCCCAGGCCAACACCACCAGGCGCTGCGGGTTGGGCACAAACAGCGGCGCCACCAATGCGCTGGCATCCGACGACACCGCGCCGTGCAACCGGAAATAGCGCGTCTGCTCGGACAGGCCAGCCACCCACGCCTCCACGGCGGGGCGGTCCTGGGGTTTCAGGTCACTCACACGCAAACCGGCGCCATGCATGGTGTTGCTCCCGCGCCCCCAGATTGCCCGCGCGGACCTACCAGCCACGGCCCGCCCGCACGGTGAACATCTTGAAAAACCTGCCCTTTCCATGCAACGGAGAGGCATCCGCTAAAACGGATAACATCTCGGCTCAACGTCGTCAAACACGTATGGCTGTGACACACTCCGGCGGTCCCGGGCAGGAGACCCTCATGCAACGCGTCTTTGGATTTCTTGGAGCGGTGCTGTTTGTGTCCGCGGCCGTGCCCGCGCGCGCAGCCTCCATCACCGGCGTGGTGGATGATGGAACAACCGGGCTGCCCAACATGGAGGTCCGGCTGTGGGCGCAAACGCCCAAGGGTTATTCGCTGCAGGCGGCGGATGCGCAGGTGGTGCCCACTGCGGCAGACGGAACCTACGCCATCACCGGCATCCCCGCGGGTTCCTACAAGCTGGACGCGCGCATGGGGCCGTTGATGACGGGGAACTGGGGGGACCGCTGGTTGGATGTGCAGCCGCCCGTTGGCGGCGGGTACCTGGAATCAGACGCAGATGTGCTGGTCCTGGACACCATGACGGACCTCACCAACATCACGCTGACGTTAGAGCGCAACGGCGGGCTGGATGGAACGGTCCTGGTGGGCAGCACGTTGACCGCCGGCATCCAGATCATTGCCGAGCGTCGTGATGAACCGCGCATCCACCACCGGGACCGGTCCCAGGACATGGAACATCCCGGCGAATTTTCCATGCGCGGCCTGCAGCCCGGTCCCTACCGCGTCATTGCGCACGACCCCAACGCCCAGTTTTCCGACGTGGTGCACGCCCCGGCGCTGGATGTGGTGTCCAATGTGGACCTTGTTGGGCCCGCGCTGGAGCTGCTCCCCGCCACGGCGGACGCGTTGGAGCCCAACAACACCGCGGACACCGCCACCGCCATTGATTCCAATCTTTTCGCGCAGGACCCGCCGCTGCTCTTTGCGCCTGTGGGGACCCGCATTGCGCCACGCAACAGCGGGGACGTGGACTGGTATTGTTATGACGCGCGCGCCACAGACCGTTTCAAGATCCACGCGCGCGGCGTGTTGACGTTGGAAGACGCCACCGTTCGCGAAAATCCGTTTGTGGACCCGGTGCTGTCCCTGTGGACGCCGGGTGACGGCGGGCTGGTGAAAATCCTGGAGGATGATGACAACGGCCCCGGCACCCGGGATGCGCTGTTGGACACCGGAGAGCTGGCCGCTGCCGCGCGCCATTGCGTGGCAGTGAGCACCTACGGGGACACCGCGTTCAACGGAACCACCCAGGCAAGTGCGGGGGACTATGCGTTGACCGTGGAGCTTGGAAACCGCGGTCCACTGTTCGGCGCTGCGTTGGTGACGCCGGACGGCGGCGTTCCACCACCGTTGACCGTGGATCTTGCCGAAGGGGAAACCATCACCTTCAACCTCACCTTCTCCGACCCGGACCATGACGCGCTCAACGCCAGCTGGGACCTGCGCACCGCCACCAACACGTCACAATCCGCCGGGTCTTTGGACACCTCCACCGGCACCGGCACGTTTTCCTGGACCGCCACCCAGACGGCCGCCCGCGGCAGTCCCTACACGCTGGTGCTCACCGTCACCGACGGAGAGTTCACCCGCACCGTCACCGTCCTCATCCGCGTGAGCGCGGTGAACGTGTCCCCGGAACTCCCGGTGCTGCTCACGCCAACCAACGGGGAATCCATCCAGACGCAGGGTCCACGCCTCATTTGTGCCGAAAGTTATGACCCGGACCTGCAGACGCTGAGCTACGAGGTGGAGGTCTATTTTGGTGACGGGGGCGTGCCCGCGCGCACCGGAAGCGCCATTGGCGTGGACGGGGGATATGAACCGGATTCCGGCCAGGCCACGCCCACGGTGCAATGGCAGGTCACCGGCATCCCGGAGAACACGCGCGCGCGCTGGCGGGTTCGCGCTTTTGATGGGGACCCCAACAATGGCTACAGCGGGTGGACGGCATTTTCACATTTCCTGGTGGACCTGATGAATGATCCTCCGCCGCCGCCCCTGCTCACCAAGCCCACGTTCAATGAGGTCATCAACCTGCTGCGGCCCACCCTTTCGGTGGTGACGCCGGTGGACCCGGAAGATGACCCCGTGGAGGTGTCCTTTGAAATCTCCAGCACACAGGACTTTGCCGCGGTGCTGGTGACCTCGCCGTGGATTCCGGTCACTGCCGCGGTGTCCACCATGTGGACCACGGAGACGGACCTCAGTTGGGACACGCGCTATTTTGCGCGGGCCCGTGCGCGGGACAACCGCGGCGGCGTGGGCGAATACAGCAACACCAACCCGTTCCTCATCCAGAGCAACCAGCGTCCCGGGGTGCCGCCGTTCCTCACGCCCACCGCCGCGGTGTGCAACAGCGGCACGGTGGCGGTGTTCCCATCCACAGTGGTGGTGGGCCAGGTGGTGGACCCGGAAATGGACGCCATCACCATTCAATTGCAGGTTTTTGCTGTGGACGTGGACCCGGACACCACCACCCCGGCGCTGGACCTGATGCAAGCCCAGGGCACCGGCGCAACAACCAGCTTTGACGTCGCTGCGGTGATGGGCCAGCAGCTGCGCGCCTACCGCATGCGCGTGCGTGCGGCGGATGCCACCGGGCCGTCCCCATGGGGTGGATGCCGTGTGTTGGTGGACAACGGGATGAACGTGAGCAGCAGCAGCAGCAGCAACGGCAGCAGTGGCCCCACGTCAGGATTGTCGTCGGGCGGGGGCAGTGGCTCCTCCGGTGGCGGGGTCAACAGCGGCGGGGGCTCCTCCGGCGTGATCATTCAACGTCCGGATGGTGGCGCCGGCGAAGAACCAGAAGATCCCAAGGGTTGCGGTTGTCAGACCACCAGTGCCCCGCCGCCGTGGGTCCTGCTTGGCCTGGTGTGGTTGATGCGCCGGGTCCGCCGTGGACTCACGGCTGGTTGAGCACCGCGTCCAGGAACTCCCGCAATGCCAGGTCAAACACGCGCGCGCCGCGGCCGTTGCCCTGGGGCGTCCCGCCCAGGATGACAAACTGACCAAACATGCTGGTCACATAGTTTTCTGACGTGGGCCAGCCTGGCGTCCCCACCAGATGGCCGGCGTCCTCCAGACACACCGCGCGGTCCAGCACGTTTCCGCGTGCGGCCAACCGCTGCCAGGCCACGTCCATGAGCGCACAGGACGGCCACAATCCGTCGTCACCGGCCGCCACCATAAGCACCGGCCCGGCCGTGTTCTCCACCGGAATGCGTACGCGCTCCAGGGCCAAGGCGTCCTGCTTCAACGTCTCCAGCTGCATCTGCGTGCCGGGGGCATAACGGTATCCGGTGGTTCCGCCGGGCAGCCGCTCGGTGACCGGTGGAACGTTGGCCGAGACATTCCAATACGGCACCGGTGTGTTGGCCCGGCTCCACGCGCTGCGCGTGTCATCCGCCGTGCTGCCAAACACCACGCCGCTGGGAACCGTGGCCACCACGCCGTCCACGTGCTGCGGGAAGGTGGCACCCACCAGCAACGCCAGCTCGCCGCCACGGGACCCGCCCATCATCACCACGTGGTTCCCGTCCACGTCCGGCTGGGCCTGCAACCACTGGAATGCCGTTTCAAAGTATTCCAGCGGAATTTCCGTCAATTGTTCCGGAACCCCCTCCGCACCAAAATACGCCAGCGCCAGCGCCGCGTAGCCCATGGTTTCCACGTACGCCGCGTTGAAGAGTGACGCATCCAGGCCACCTTCGGAGCCGCCCACCACAACCACCACGCCGCGCGGCGGCCCCGGCGGGACATACAGGCGGCCCACCAGACCCAGCTCTGTCACGTTGCGAACCGTGGCGTCCATTCCCAAAGGCAACCGCACCAACGTGCGCTCCAGGACCACCGCGCCGTCCCGCTCCACGGTGAAGTCCACATTGTAGTGCTGCTCAAAGGAGTTGTTCTCCTTGATCATGGACCAGATGGGCCCATCCGGGTCCACGCCCTGGTAGTCCCCGCCCAACGGCGCATCCCGTCCCAGGTCCACCACGCCGTCTGGACCCACCTCAAACTCAACAACGCTGTGGTAGCCCCACAAACGCGCATGGAGCAGCACGTGTTCTCCCGGCGTGAGGCCCTCAAAACGCGCGACCACCGGCTCGGCGTAGATGACCTCATCCACCGGCGTGGCCGTCCCGTTGCGCTGCGCCAGGAACACCACCCGCGGCACCGCCGCCACCGTCCCCGCGTCCGGCAATTGTGCGCCAGCATCAGCGGGCTGCGCGCCGTCCGGGTCTGTTGAAGGTGACGCGCATGACGCCAACAACCCGGCCAGCCCCCAGACCACAACCCGCGGTGTACGTTTCATGGCCCGTGGATCCATCAAGGCCCATGCCATGACGGAACTTCCACAAGTTCAATGGCTTGGCCGCTCTTTGGGGTGGCGTCCGTCGCTGGGCGTGCGCGTTGGGGACACTGCGGATGTTCAGCCGCCCAGCGCGTAGACCACCACGTATTTGAAAGACCCGCGCATGCCTGCACACCGCAAACCCACCCCGCCGGTGGACATGGGGCCGGTGAGCGTCACGGGGTTGAGGTTGATGGGGCCGTTGCAGCCCAGCGTTCCGTCGGCGGCAGAAAACATGAGCCGGTAGAAGGTGCCGGTGGTCAACATGGTGGACCCCACCCGAAGGTCCGTGCCGGTGATGCCGTTGTTGAGGTCATTGAGGGACTGTTCATTGCTGCCCCACAACAAACGGCACGTGTATCCATCCAGGCTGTCATTGAGGCGCAGCACCGGCCCCGCGCTGTTCCAGGACATGGAGGCCAGGTCTGCGCGCACCGCCGTCTCCACGGCCACCCGGGTGGGCACCATCAGGGTGAGCCGCAGAATGTGGCCGGATTGTTCCCCCGTCTGATGCAGTTCGTCCTGGGAAACAGACCACGTCCCGCTGGCGGGATCCCAGGCCATGCCCAACGTGGTGCCAAGGAACGCATCAAAAAACAGGATGGAATCTCCCGCGTTGCGCGGCCGCGGGTCACACAAATCTCCAACACCGTCCGGCGTGAGCATGGCCTGCGCCTCACCCAGATCCTCCTGGCCGGGGTTTTCCACCGACGGGCAATTGTCGCAGGCGTCCCCAACCCCATCACCATCCTCGTCATGCTGGTTGGCGTTGGGCACGGTGGGGCAGTTGTCCACATTGTCCAGCACCTGGTCATTGTCCTGGTCCACCGGCGCCGAGGACGCACCACCCACGCTGGAGGACCCATCCGCCCCCCGGCTGCTGGAGACGACCGAGGAAGATGATGCACTGGCCCCGGCGAATGACGCCGCACTGGAGCTGAACAGCAACAGCGCTGAACTGGATTGTGAAGCCGGAGAGGACGTGCTGTTGCCTGCTGTGGAAAATGACGACGGACCAGGACCACTGGAGCCCACCGCAGAGGAGGGCGGCGGTTCGTCGCTGCTGGCGGTTGTGCTGCTGCTGCTGGCAGCCAGGGACGTGCTGTTCGGGCTGGAGGACGGTGGCTGGAAAGAAGACCCCAACGCACTTGAGGTGGCCATTGCGGAGGAGGACGACGGTCCCGTGGACACCTGGCCAGCGTCGGAAACAACGCCGGTGCCACAAAAGCCATCCAGGCATTGCAGGTTGTCCGGGCAATCACCGTTGGTGTTGCATGGGTGGACACACGCGCCGTCCTGCCGCACGTCTCCCTCGGAACATTGGTTGCAGCCGGCAAACAACACCGGGGTGCACGCCACCACGGCCAACCACACGCCCACCCGGAGGTTGTTCACGCGGCGGATGTTTCCACGCCAGCAGCCGTACGGCAACCGCGCTTCTCCTGCGCCGGGGCCGGCTGCCCCAACAACTGGAAGCGCACACTGTGCTGGTCCGGCGCGTCCATGCCCAGCGCGTAGTCCTCATGCGCTGGGCGGTGGTGCGTCCCGAACAACACATCCAGGTACGGCGCCACGTTGGCAAAGTTGTGACGGCACACGTCCACGCGCGCGTGGTGCCAGCGGTGCAACGCGGGGTCACCCAGCAGCAATCCAAACACACCCAGGTCTGCCCGCACGTTGCTGTGCACAAAGATGGCGCACAACCCGCGCACCACAAACCACGGCGCCACCACCGTGACGTCCACGCCCAGCACAAACGCCGGCAGGTTGAGCCACAGCTGGCTGTAGAGCCCATCCAGCGGGTGTTCCCGGTGGGCGGCCACCCAGTCCAGGTGTGTTGCCGAATGGTGCACCGCATGGAACCGCCACAACACCGGCACCACGTGACACGCGCGGTGCGCCCAATAGAGCAACACATCTCCCGCCACCACCACCAGCACCACCTGCAACACCACCGGCAGCGCGCCGAGCATACGCTCCGACGACACCGGGCCTACCGCGCGTTGCAGCCCGCTGTTGAACACCGCCAGCACGCTGGCCATCACCACGTATTGGAGCACCACGTACGCCACATCCAGGCGCAGCCCCGGACGCTGGTGGCCCTGCCTTCTCCCCGTGAACACGCGCTCCAACGGAACAAACAACGCCGCCAGCAGCGCCACCACCAGCGCCATCTCTGCAAGCACGTCCCACAACCACGCCAGCACGTTCATGGCGGGACACCGCCGCCAGCATCCAATGGTGCGGCAACGGCAGCGGGCGGTGGTCCGCCGTCACGGCGGTTTTTGTAGCGCTGAAACGACGCCAGCTTGGGTCCCACCATGGCTGCGTAGAACAACACCATGACCACCACCACCAGCAGAGCCCACAACACGGTGGCGGCTTTTTTCTTGGGGCCCGGCGTGGGAGGTGCATCGGTCATGGTCAGGGCCCCGCATTTCCGGTGGCAAAAGCGTCATAGGCCGGCTTGCGTGAGAAGTCCGGGCGCATCAGGCCAAACGTCTCCTCGGAGAAATCCCGCAGCGCAAACCAGAACACCACGTCCAGCACGCCCTGGCGCAACATGGAGAACGTGGTGTTGACGTGCGTGGATTGAGCGTCGGCAGAGGCCCAGTCCTCTTTGTAGCCAAATTCGGTGTGCCAGATGGGAACGTCCAGGTCCCGGCGTTGGACCAGAAGATCCTCCACCGCGTCCAGGTAGCGTGACGTGATGGTGGTGGGGGATTGGTCCTGGAAGAGGTACGGGTGCAGGTTGACCACGTCAAAACACTGCGACACGCCCGCGTCATAGAGCACGTTGAGGAACCCCTCAAACTGCAGGATGGGCTCCTCGGACGGGGACAGGCCGCCCAGCACCACCACTGCGTCCGGGTCCACCGCGCGCACGGCACCGGCGCCGGCGGCCAACAGGATGGCGTAGTCATGCGGCGTGGCACAGCCCCAGAACCAGTCCAGGTTGGGTTCATTCCACAGCTCCCAATGGTCAATGATGCCATTGGGTCCCACGGTTGCGGTGAACGTCCCGTCCGGGCCGTAGCGTCGGACGGCTGCCGTCACAAAATCTTCGTAATCATCCACGCCGCGTGGCGCCAGCCCCCCGGATTCTCCAAGTTTTGCCACCGCGGCCCACCCCGGCGCGTAGGTGAGGATGGGCAACAGCCGGATGTTGTGTCCCGCCGCCAACGCCACCAGACGGTCCGTGAAGGCCCAGTCAAACTCCCCGCGGTTGGGCATGATGGCGTCCCAGCGGAAGTCCACGCGCATCCAATCCACGCCCAGTGCGCGCGCCTCCTGGAAGCTGCGTTGCATGTCCGCATCCGTGGCGCCGGGCCAGATGACCCCGTTGATGGCCTTGCGTGGCCGGGACGGCGGCAAGCGGGTGCGGGTGCCACAATCCCTTGGGCGCTGCCCGCTGTAGATGACCGGTTTGGTCCGGTCCCGGCACACCAGCGCTCCAGTGGGCGTGCACCCCAGGACCAACGCGACCACCGCCGCACAAGCACAGGTGCGTGTGAAGAACGTGTTCAACTGTCCGCCCCCAACGCCATGTACCACTGCATCTCCAAACCTCCAGGATCCAGGCCGCGTGCCAGGCCAGCCCGCAACGTCAGGGGGACCACAAAAAACATGGTGGTGTCCAGCAGGAGCTCGGCGCCAACGCCACGTTTCAGTTGTCCACCGCGCGGGAAGTCCCGGAACACCACGCCCTGGTCAAAGAACACCACGCCGCGCAGCCGGTCCACAAACACCGGAACCAGCCCAAAGCCCTGCTGCATCTCCAGCAACGGAAACCGCCACTCGGCATTCATGAGGAGGTACCCGTCTGCAATGAGGGCGCCCAGCGGGTATCCCCGCAAAAAGCCGCTGCCCGCAAAGAAAGACGCCACCGGTGGCAGCCCGCCCAGAAAGAAGCTGCGCCGCCGGGTCACGTCACCACGCGCCACGCCACCCTGCACGCTCAGAAACCACACGTGCCGCGGCATCAACGGGACTTCCATGTATTCCCGGTATTCCGCGGTGGCCTCAAAGATCTCATGCCGGCTGATGAGGTACGGGTGGCCCACCCGCACCCCCGCGCGAATGCGCCGCCCGCGCTCCACGCTCACGCTGTCCCGGAAGGCCCGCACGTTGCTGTAGAGATAACTGAAGCTGAGGTATCCGGTGGGTCCGCTGCGCGGAAGATTGGGCAACAATCCATCCGGCCGCAGGTTGGCGCGCGTGCGTGACAGTCGGAATTCCCACCCATACCCCATGGTCACGCTGTGGTACTGCCGCCAGCGTCCCAGGGGCAGTTGCGTGGCCACCTCGCCGCGCACCACGTCCTCCACGTAGTTGCCGCGCACGCCGTCACCCAGCGCCGCCAGCGCCAACCGGGAGGCATAACCGGTGGCACTCAAAAGCAGCGGAAATGGCAGGCCATTGTACTGGTATCCCAACGACCACACATAATCCCCGCGCGGAAGGGTCACGCGCACATCTGCCTGGTACGCGTGGTAGCCCGTGAGGTCCTCGCCGGAGACCGCCGCCCCCACGGTGATGCCAAAGAGGCTGTTGAACTGCAGCACCGGGCGCCAGACCCGCGGCAGCGCCGAGAAGAACGGGCTGTAGGGTTCCGGCTTGGAGATGGCCACCTCCGGCAACGGTTTGGCCGGCGGGCGTTCATCCGGCGCACGCGCCACGGGCAACGCGTCCACCACCAGCGGGGCCGCATAGAGGTCAAACGCGTCTTCATTGAAGCCCACGTAGAGCAGCGTCTGGTCCTGCTCCAACGGCAACGGCATGAACGCCCCGGTGACCACGTTGGTCACCTGACGGGTCTGGCCCCATTCCAGGTCATGCCGGTAGATGTTGTAGACGCCACCGCGGTCCGAGCTGAAATACACAGCCTTCCCGTCCGGGGAAAAACACGGGTGCATGTCCATGTCCCGGTCTGAGGTGAGCCGCGTGGCCTCCTGGTCACCGGGCCGCAGCATAAACACGTCACGGAATCCTCCGGGCCGCCACGCGGTGAACACCACCGCGTCCCCGCGCGCATTGAAACGTGGAGAATGGATTTCACTTCCGTCCGGGAACGAAAAGACACCGCGCGTGACTCCGGTGGACAGGTCCACCAGCACCAACCGGGAACGTCCCGCCTGGTTCTCCACGGCAATGGCCGCGCGCCCGTCCGGGTGCACATCCGGGTCACGCACGCGCGCGCCCGCTGTGATGCGGGTGACCTCGCCGGTGCGCAAGTCCGCGCGAAAGAGATCCAGGTAGCTGTAGTTGTTGCTGTAGACCTCCGGCTGCGCAAACACCACCCCGGTCCCGTCTGGCGTCGGAGACAGGCCCTGGACGTTCTGCACCTCGGTGACGCGGAAGACGTCTGGCGTCTTCCCTGCGCGCGCCCGCGCCACATACAGCCCCGGGCTGTCATCCATTGGACCCGCGTAGAAGACCACATCCCCGTTGTGGAGCCGGCGCGGGTACAACACGGATTGTCCAATGGAGGTGAGGCGACGCTCCGGCGTGCGGCCCTCCTTTTCCACGCGCGCCTGAAGTGCCAACGCGTCCGCCGTCAGCTCCAGGCGCCACTCCTGGTACAGCTCCCGGTAGCTCTTGCCGCCAAAACTTTTCTCCGCCGCGTGGTCCATGGCGTAGGGGAACGCGTGCGCGCCGTAACTGCGGGAAATATCCGCCCACACGTGGTCCCCGTAGCGGTTGGCCAGCCACGTCAGGAAATGCCCGCCGTAGAGGTACGCGCCGTTGCCCGAGGGAAACGCGCGCCCGCCGCTGGACAACACGTCCAGCTCCCACAGCCGCCCGTTGAGCGCGGCGGTGCGCAGGTACATGTCAAACAGCCCGGACTGTGCGCGCCCGCTGGTGGTCAGCCGCGTCTCCACAAAAACCGCCAGCCCTTCAATGAACCAGCGCGGCTGCAGGATGTTGGGCGGCCACCACTTCCCAAAGATGGCGTTGAGCACCCACGGGACACCGCGAATGTAGTCGGTATGGACAATGTGCGTGTATTCGTGGACCACCAGCGCGCGGGCCCAGTCATCATAATCCGCCAGGTCACTGAACGCCGCGGGCGGGCGCGCAAACACGCGGATGACGTTGTACGGCACCGGCGTGGCGGACCCGTTGGAAAAGTCCGTGTCGTCGGTGAGGATGAACTGCGTGCGGTCTTCTGGAGCATACCCCAGCAGCTTCACCACGCTTTCATGGGACTCCTGCGCGGCGCGCGCAAAATGACGCGCTTCTTCATCCAACCCGTCGTGGTAGGTGAGGTCACAACACGCCGTTTGAATGGTCTGCCAGCGGCGCAACGGCGGAGCAGCCAGGACGTCCCGCGCCAACAGCAGGCCCGCCAACGCCACCATCCACCGCCAGGAGGTCCCCATGCCGTGGGGCGCATCATGGCACAGCCCGGCGCCACCGGGCTGTAGGAAACGCGCGCACCAACCAGCAGCGGACTATTTGGCCGGCGGCGCGGGTGCCGCCGCGGGTGCGGCGGCAGGAGCAACCGGGGCAACCGGCGCAGCGGGGGCAAGGCTGCCCAGCACCGTCACACTTTTGGCGGGACCCGGCAGGTACGCGTCCAGCTTGCCCACGTACCAACCCACCACCAGCAGCAGGAACAACGCCGCCACCGTCAACGTGCGCCACGGGCGCTTTTGCTCAGCAAACGGGTCTGACACGTCCCGGGAGGATCCCGGTGGCAACACCGCCAGGCGCGTGAGCGAGCGGCCCAGCGGCACGTTGAGCAACGCGCGCGCATTGATGGCCCAACCGTTGGCGTCCAACAACGGCGCCAGGTTGCGGCGGCGCAGCTTGAGATACGCAATGGCCATGGACGGCAGCGAAATGCCCAACAACACGCCGCCCACGCCCAACGGCATCCAGATGCCCAGGCCAAACAACGCGCCCAGGATCCCACCCAACGCGGCGGTGATGCCCCCCACCGCCACGCCCAACGCGGCAATGGTGCCCACGTCAAACTTCTTGTGCGGCTCCGGCGGCGGCTTGGCGGCGTCCGCGGCGGCCACGTCTGACGCCACGGTGGTCAGCTTGTCGGTGTTGGCGGCGTCCGCGGCGGCGGCGCGTTTGTTGATCTGGTCTTCCACAAACCGCAACAGCTTCTTGTACGGCGTGAAAAACGCCTGCCGGATGCTGATGGGGTTGTCCACAATCTTGGTGATGGTGGCGTCCCAGTCCTTGCCCGCGCGGTCATAGAACAACCCGTTGCGCCCCACCATGAGATTGTCCGAATCCCCATTGGTGAATGCCGCAACAATGGTCATCTTTTCCCCGGACGCCGGGCGCGTGCAGTCACAATACGCCAGGTAACACCCGGACAGCGGCGCCAGCGCCGCGTGTTTTCCCGCGTCTTCCACCCGCAGGCACAAATCCACGCTGCGCTGGTCCAGAAACAGCGTGCCCGCCTGGAACGTGGCCATCCCCGCGCGCGTGTAGAAGTTGCGGAAGGACACAAAGTTGTTGGCCAACGCCAGCAGGTCACGGTTGTACCGCACCAGCTTCTCCAGGTTCACCAGGGCGTTGGCCACCACCTCCTGCTCTTTCTCCTGCGCCAGCGCCTTCTCCAGGGCCTCACGGTGTTTCCCCGTGGCCAGTTCTTTGAGCCGCGCCGGGCCAAGTTTCTCCACGCGCACGCCGGCCTTCTCCGCCTGCCACGCGGCATACGCATCCAGGCGCGCGCCCAGCTTGAGCCACTCAGCCTCGGTGAGTTCTGCACGTTCACCCACCAACGGCGTCACCGCGGAAGCCGCAAACGTGGCCACCGCGCCGGCCCACGCCGGGTTGAGCCCCGTCTTGAGCGGCAGAGGCTTTTGTGCGCCCACGTGGGCCAGCGGGAATTCCTTGAACTCCGCAGCAGAGAGCGAAATCTCTTTTGCGGCCAATGAAAGGAACTCTTTTTCATCCCGCTGCACCGCTGCCAGCGCGCGTGCGTCAAATGCCGCAACCCGGCAACGGGCAAAATAGTCATCCACCTTGGTCTTCACCGCGGCGTACGCGGCGTATGCGGCGGCCGTGGCGTCCTTGAGCGGCAACACGTCACTGGAACCTTCGGCCTTTTTGAGCCAGCCCAGGTGCGCGGTGACGTCACCAAAAAAGCCTTCCACGCCCGCCGCGTTGAAACCGGTCTTGCCGCTGCGGTCCGGTGTCCCGCCCACACACGCCAGCAGGTCCTCGGCGGCCTTGCGCGCGTCGGCGTCGGTCAAGGATTCCGCGGGCACCGCGCCGTCGCCATTGAACGGCAGCGCATCAAACGCCTTCACCCCGCTGGACGCATCCACCACGCTCAACGCCGCCGCGCCCGCCTTTCCGGCACCCTCCAGCACGCGGCGCGCGGCCTGGGCCAGGTGGCGCCCTTCGTCATGGTCCTCCCGGATGGCCGTCAGCGGCAGCTCCGAGGCACCTTTGGTCAGCTCATCCACACTTTTCAGCACGCTTGCGGCCCACTGCACCGCCGCCACCAGCTCCGGCGCGCGAATGCGCCCGTCCTTGTCCCCGTCCATCAACTCCAACGTGCGCGCGTCAAATTCAATGCCCTTGGCCGGGCACGCCAGGGAGACCCACAACTTCTGGTCCAGCTGGTGAAGTGCTGCCAGGTCTGCCCCGGTGTTGAGCTTGACCTGGTCCACGCCGCCAGCACGGAAAAAACTCCACGTACGCGTTGTCATTGTTGACTCCATGGCACGCCCAGACGGGGCGCGCGGTGTTCAGACGCCGGAGAACTGCTCCATCACTCCGGCGCGCTGTCCAGTTCTGCTTGCAGCTTGAATGCCTTGGCGCGGTCCACCATGGCCACGTACGCAATCTTGCCGCGAAGATACGCTTCAAAGTTCGGGATGTTTTCGCGGTTCTGCGCCGACAGTCCGGTCTTCTGCGCGGCGTGGAGTATGGCGCGCAGGCGCTTGAGCTCGGCGCGCGGCACCGCGGGTTTGTCATTGACCACAATGCCGGTGACCAGCTGCTGGCCTGCCCGGCGGTGCACCGCGCCCTTGTCCGGGTGCACGGTGAACCCTTCCTCGTCCAACACGTGCCGCACCATGGCCATGACCTTGCCCACGTTGCCGGCCACATTTTCCGACGAGAACGTCAGATCATCCGCGTAGCGCGTATAGCCAAAACCAAGCACCTTGGCCCGCCCGCGCAACCGCCGGTCCACCGTACGCGCCACCTGGTTGGACAACGCGGGTGAAGTGCACGCGCCCTGCGGCAACGCGCGCGGCCCCACCGCCACGTGCAGCGTCTTTCCGGCGTAGGTGATGGGCCGGCGGGGACTTTCGGTGCACAACAAGGCCAACAACGTGGCCACCGCCGGGGAATATCCCAGGGTTTCAAAGATCCCACGGATGCGGTGCACCGTGATGGTGGGGAAGAAGTCCTTGATGTCCAGGTTGATGACCACCGCCTTCTTCACGTGCGGCCGCGCGTTGGTCACCGTGGAGCGTCCGGAGACAAACCCGTGCGCCTCATCCTCGGTCTTGAGCTTCTGGAGAATGTTCTCCAGCACCCAGCGTTGCGCGGCCTCCATCTTCTGGTGCGGCGCGCTGATGAGGCGCACCCCGCCGCTGCGCTTGGGAATCTCAAAGCTCACATAGTGGACACGGTCGGCCGCCTCGGCGTGGAAACACAACCAGCGCAGGTCCTTGATGGAGATGCCGATGGCCGTGGCCAGGTCTGCCGGCGCGCTCAGCACCGGCAACCCGGCGGCCTGCAACTTCTCCACGTGGGAGCGCCGGTCGTTGAGCTTGCCGCTGACCCCATGCCCCACAAACGTGATGTCCGTGGCTTTTTTATGGGCCACCGCCTTGCGGCGCTCTTCTTCCCGGGCCAGCGCGTCCTTTTTCTTTTGCGCTTTGGCCTCGGCCCGCTCCTTCTTGCGCGCCTCCAGCGCTTCATCCGCCGTGGCATGCGCTTTTGACGCCGCCATGCGGAACGCGTCCTTGTGGCGCAACCACAAATCCCCAATGCGGTGGATTTCCGCCAATTCGGCAGCATTGAGGTAGCCGCCCATCATCAGGCCCTGGTCAATCAGCCGCGTGCGCTCGTCACTGGCGGGGGGGATGATGTCCGTCCGGCCAATCCACGGCGTGCGCCAAGGCGTGATGCGCAATGCCCGGCTGCGGAACTCCTCCACGCTCATGCCCAGCACTTCACCGGCCTGGTACGCCGCGGCGCCGCCGCCTTTTGCGGTGGGACGTTGCCGGCTCACGCCCGCGGCGCTGGATGTGCCGGCGCCGCCACCGCGCAGCCCCACGGTGTCCCCGCCCGCCGCGCTGAAATCCGGGTTGGGGGCACTCCCCATGGCGTGAAAGACCCACGTGGCGCGGCCGTTCACCTCCCGCTGCGTGATGACGTAGTTGAAGGGGCTGAGCAGTCCGGTTTGCACCAGGTTCAACGCGCGGCGGGCCGCTTCATCCAGCACCGGGCTTTGGGCGTTGGGCTTGAGGCCCGTGGCGGCGGCCGCGGCGTCATGCGCGGTGAACGCGTGGCCGGCCTTGGCCCGCACGTTCATGTGCGCGCGCAACCGTGCTTCCACGGCAGACCAGTCCGCCACCGGCGTGGAAGCGCCAGTGCCAATGAAAAAATCCTTGAGCTTGTCCCAAAAACCCACGGGTCACCTTCCAGGGAGACCCCACCGCCTGACTTCTTCCTATGGACCACGGCCGATCACCAAGGGCGCCGGTCACCTGTGACGAACAAACCCTTCGGGTTGCTCTTTGGTGTTCGTCTACAGGTGACAAAGGCGCCCAAAAGAGCATCGGGCGTGGGGATGCATGAGACAGCAGACTCCGCCGCGGCGGAACACCGAGGCATTGCGGGCTCAAGCGGTGGGGTCTCCCAAGAACGTTGTCCCGGGAGCTCAGTGGATCATGGCCGGGCCTCCCTTCTGCGCTGCACCCTGCTCACCCGCAAGACGCAACGCCAACAGGTGACGGCAGGGACCCGCGCGCAGGCCCTGCTTGTGGAACACCTTGCAGCTGCATTTGGCTTTTTTGAGCACGCCGTCCGAATCCAGCAACAATTCACAGCTGGTATTGTCTGCTTTTCCCGCCAGCACGCGGCGCCCGGTGACCATGGCTTCCTGGGTGATGGTCACCTTGCCGGCGCGCCAGATGGCGCGGCCTTCGCGCACTTCTTCCGGCTCCGGTCCCAGCACCGCGTCAGACAGCGCGGTGGCCATCAACGGCCGCCAGCGCACCACGCCGTGGGCCGGGTCCGCCACCAGCTGGCCCTGCTGCGCCAAGCGTACCAGTGCCGCCTGCAATGCGTCCTGCGTGGCGCCCATGGCGGTGGCCAGCTCCGTCACGTTGCCCATGCGTTTTTCTTCCAGGTGCGCGCTGAGTTTTTCCACCAACGGGACGCTCACCGGCGTGCTGGACGTGAGGAACTCCAACGCCGCGGCGTGCGTCCAGTCATTGGTGGTCCAACCGGACAGGCCCAACGTGAACTGCATGTCCCCCAGCCGCGCCGTCCAGATGGATGGCAGCCCCGTCCCCAGGAGCGTGACGTCAAACGTGGTGGCCAAGGGCAACACGCGCGCCAAAGCCAGGAGACGGCGGCGGCCCCAGACCTTGATGTCCAGCTCGCGCGGTCCCTGGAACGGGGGCCCAAAAGACGGCACGGTGACACCCCAGGGTTCCAGCGTGATGGCAGGTGCTTTTCCGGGGACCAACAAAAAGCGGATGCTGCGCGGCCCGGTTTTTTCCCGGTGACGGCGCAAATACGCCAGGATCCCGTAGACGGTTTCCGGCAGCAGCGTGAGCTTTGTGGCGGGCAACGCCATGGCCGCCTGCAGCTGGCCAAAACCGCGCAGCCAGGACGGTGGGAGGTCAATCTTCTCCTCGCGGTGGTCGGACTGGCCTTCCACCTTCACGTCAAAACCCGAGGGGTCCACGGTCAGGCGCGTGGGCTTGTAGGTGCGCAACGTCTGGAAATGGTCGTACAGGGCCTGGGAATAATCCACATTGGTGGTTCCCAGCGCCGCATCCTGGTGGCCCGCAAAACTGTTGCGCTCCACGGTGAGGCAGCCGTACGCGCTTTCATCCTTGGAGAAACACTCAAACAGCACCGTGTCCGGCGCCACGGTGACCACCGGGTCACACGGCACCAGGGCGCGGAACAACGCCGGGTCATTGCGCGCAAGCTGGTTGGCCCACGCGCGGCGCGCGGTCCAATACGTGCGGTGCATCTTGCGAAAATCCGCATCCAGGTTCTGGGGCGGGGGCTCCTTGGCAAAACGCTCCAATTCCTCCCGGCGGGTCTGGTCCTCCACCGCCTTGTGGAACGCGGCGTCTTCCAACTGCTGCTGCGCCTGCCACTCCAGGTACGCACTTTTGTCCCGCTTCACAAAGCGCCCGTCACCAATCACCACGGCATGCAGCGCGCTGATGGCCTCCCGGAAGCGGATGGGGTCCTTGAGCGTGGCGTCAAAAAACGTCTTGCCGCGGCTCAGGTTGGGCGCCAGTTTCACCTGCGCGCCGCCGCCGCTGGTGGCCGCCACCGTGGAGTGTCCCAGGTAGGAGAGCGTGGCCTTCATGCCGCCTCCTCGGGGAAAAGCTGCACTTCCGGGATGGAGACGGAGACAAACGCGCGCAAATGGGGACGCGTCCACACCGCGCGGGCCAGTGCGGCCAGGCCGTGGCGCCGTTCTGGCGGGCGGATGGAACGCAAGGCCACCCGCAGCGTGGTCAACAGTGTGTCCACCGGCGTGTCATCCTGCGTCAGGCGGTGGACCATCTCCGTCAACACCGCGCGCTTCACTGCGCTGCCGCGGTGGATGTTGAGCAGCACCGTGGCGCACAGGCGCAGCACCCCATCGGTTGGCAACACCGCCGCGCGGGCCTTGAGGTGACGGGACAAGAACGCGCGGGCGTCATCAAACGGGCTTTCCAGCAGCGCCACCCACAAATCCGCCGAATCCTTGAAGCGCCCATCCTCCAGCGTGGCCATGGCCGCGGCACGCGGCTCCGGAAAGCGCGCGTCCAGAAGCTCGCGCACGTGCAGCGCGGTGGCGTCGTCCAGCGTCTCGGTCAGGCCCACCAGCCACGCGCTGGCCGCCGTGCGCACCCCCGTCACCGCGGCACCGGAGAGCGCCAGCACCACTCCCAGATCCGCCGCGGTCTTCACCATCCGGCCCTGCGTCCAGGAAAATCCCAGCTGCGCCACAGGTGCGGCGGGAGAACACGCCAGCTCCACACATTGCACCAGGGACAACCGTGACGGCGTGACGTGTTTTTCCACCAGGGCGCACAGGGGTTCCAGGACTGCCGCGTTGCGTATACGCAACAGACGCAGCCACGTGTCCAGCGGCAGGTTCTCCAGCCCGGTGCGTCGCTGCAAAAGACCGGCGGCCAGGGCGGAAACCACCTCATCATCCGAATCCAACAACACCAGCACCGTGTCCAACGGCAGCGCATCCAGGCTTTGCTGGTGGTGGGCCTGCAACATGGCCAGCGCAAACCGGCGCACCGGACGGCACCGCGCCAGGCGCATCAACGCCAGAAGGTCCGACGCTGCGGCGGGGTCCTTCCACAGCTTCTCATGCAGCGGCGCAAAGGCCAGGTCCTTGAGCACCTGACCCGGCCGCACCACCGCACCGCGCGGGCGGCGGTCCAGCGTCTTGCTGCCGCGGTAGAGCAGGTGCAGCAGGCTCCACGCATCCAGCAGTTGTTCCGGGCTGGCCAGGTCTGCGTCTTCATACCGCGTCAACAACGCACCCACCGCGCGGCGGTAGCGCGGGGCATCCACACGTCCCAGCGCGCGCCAGTAACGCAACGCGCGCCGGCACAGGTGCATGCGGGTGAGGACGGAAAAACGCCGTGGCTCGCCTTTGGGCTTGTTCTTGGCGTCCAGTTTGCGGCGTTCGCCGGGGGATGCGTACGGGATGTGCGCGTCCACCTTCTTGAGCACGGCCACCGGGGAGGATTCGCGCGTTTCCCAGTCATACCGCTGCACCACGCGAATCTTCCGACGGGTGAGCTGGTCCACGCCGTGGGTGAGCGCCACCATGAGCACGTCATCCTTGCGTGCGGCGGCCAGCTTGAAGAGGCGTTTGACCGGCGCGCGGTGGCCGGCGCGGTCCAGGCCCTGCGCCACGTAGTCCACCAGCAGCTGGCGGGCAAAAGGGCGCGGGTCCTCAACCAAACGCTCCACCAGGGAACGCAGGTGGCTTTCCTGGGTGGATGCCAGCATGGCGCCCAACAACCGCGGATCTGCGGTCTGCAGGTACTCATCCAACAACAGTGTGGACGTTCCCGTGGCCATGGCAGGGCGCCACCTAGCGGGCACGTCATGCCGGGGTCAACGCAACTTGACGGGCGCCGCACCGGAAAGCACACTGGCAGGCCAGTCATGGACCCCAAGGCATCCCTCCCAGCCAAGCCACCCGCGGCCGCCCCCGTCACCCGCGGCCCGCAGGGACCAGCGCCACACCAGGCGCCGGTGACCACGCACGGGCCCAACACGGCCCGGACGCAGGCGCCCGCTCCCGCTGCGCCCAAGCCCATGAGCTGGCCCACCGCGCGCACGCAAATGACGCCCACGGTGCCGCAAAAGCCCGGGCCGCGTCAGCTGGTGGGGCAGGCCACCGTGTTTGGCGCGCGGGTGGCTGGGTTCTACAAGGCAGACGTGCTCAGCCCGCAACAGGTGACGCTGTCCCGCACGTTTTCTGCCATCAAGCTGCGCCATGAAGAGCTGCAGCGCGTGGTGGTGGGGGACAAAGGGCTCAACCCGGACAAGGTTGGGGTGGTGCTGGAGTTTGTGGAATGGGCGCGCCTGAGCGCCGGCAACTTTGAAGATGAAATGCAGCGCGCCAGCCTGGCCCAGATGGTGAAATTCTGGGCCCGCCAGGTCACCGGCCTTGTTGCCGCGCCGCAAACCGAGCTGGCGGAATACGTTGGCGCCGAAGCCGGTTGACGCACGTCTTAACCGCAAACAAACAATCCTTGCAGTCGGTCCGCCGGGCTTTATTGCACGTCTGGCGTAAACGGCGTGTTGATCTGGGCCGCGTCCGGGTCCCCCACCACGCCCAACAACATGCGGGTCAACGCCACCAGGGTCTCCGTTTCCACCTGGATGGTCACCGCCCCCACGCTCAGCGCGTATTGACCGCAGGAACAATGCTCCACCGCCAGGTCCTGGTCTTCATCTTCGGCCACCAGGGTCTTGATGTGGTTGTCCATCAGGGTGCTCCGCAAGGCGGGGTGAACGGAAGGGCTGGGGTCCTGACATCCGGCCCCCCCGCCCGTCAACCGCCTCGGTCAAGCTTGGACGTGAGCATCCTCCCACACGGTTCAATCTTCATGAAAATGCGCACATGGGGAAACCTGCGTTTTTACGTTGGGTCACATTTGTCCCAAACCCACATGCCACTGCACGCGCGGGTGGGGTGACAACCGCTCCGGGCTTTATGCATGATTGCCGTTCTCCTTGTTGCGCAGGTCCGGCCCGCCCATGGATTTGAGGCTCCCCTCACTCACGCCCGCACCCCCGGAAGGGGACGCTGCACCCACGCCGTTCACGGCGGCGCAGCTGGGCGCCACCATGAGACTGGCCGGCCTGGCTTCGGGCCTGTACGCCGTCTGGTTTTTTGCGGGTGGCGCCTGGCGCGCGGCCCTGGTCCAGGCCATTGCTTCTTTGGCGTTTGTTGCGGCCAGCAAGGCCACCATGGGCGGTCCGGGAAACCGCGCCATCCACCTGGTGTGCGCGTTGTTTTTTGTGGACACCGTGGCCACCGCCGAAGCCATCTCCTATTTCTGGAAGGGCAGCCTGGTGTGGCTGGTGCTGCAGGTGCTGGTGGCCGGGCTGTTGCTCAACATGCGCGGTGCGCTCACGTGGACGGCGTTGGGCGGAGCGGCCTGGGCACTGCTGGCGCTGCAGGAGGCTTTTGACGTCATCTTGCGTCCGGACCAGGCGCTGCGTGGCTGGTTTCTCACGTGGCACCCGGTGGTCAACTTTGCCTCGCTCATGGTGTGCGTGGCGGCGTTTGTGGTGGCGTTCAAACGCGCGCTGGAGAACGCCCGGCGCCAGGCGCAGGCGTCCTACCTCCAGGCCCACCGCGCCGAACGCATGGCCAGCCTGGGCACCATGGTGGCCGGCGTGGCACATGAGGTGAACAACCCGTTGACCTACGTCATTGGCAACCTGGGAACGTTGCATGAGCTGCTGCGGGATCCCGCCACGCTGGATGAGCCGTCCCGCCGCGCGCTGGCCCTGGCCATGGCGGCAGACGCCGCGGAAGGCGCCGAACGTGTGCGCGTGCTGGTCAACCAGCTGCGCCGTTTTGCGCGCGGCGAACACGACGCCAACGTCCCGGTGAAGCTGCGCGAAGTGGTGGACAGCGCGTTGCGGTTCACCGGCCACCAGCTGCGCACTGTGGCCCGCCTGGAGGACCAGGTGACCCATGACGTGGTGGTACCCGGCGGCATGGCGGTGACCCAGGTGCTCATGAACCTGCTCATCAACGCCGCGCAGGCCATGCGTGGACACCCCGCGCCGCCCGGTGGGCACGTGGTGCGTGTGACGTCACTGCCCGCCGGGGCGGACCGCGTGGAGTTGCTGGTGGATGACACCGGCCCCGGCGTGCCAGGACATTTGCGCGCGCGCGTGTTTGAGCCGTTTTTCTCCACCAAAGAAGTGGGCGAAGGAACGGGGCTTGGACTGGCCATCTGCCAGGAGACCGTCACCCGTCTGGGTGGCGCCATGGATGTAACCCCCGCGCCCGGAGGGGGCGCGCGGTTTTCCGTGGTGTTGCCGGTGCTGCAGCTGGCCGGTGAATCCATCACCCCCAAGGGCGTGGACCTCAGCGGTTTTGCCTTGCCACCGCCGTCCGGGGTGCGCCACCGCATCCTGCTGGTGGATGATGAGCCCAAGGTGCTCAGCGCGCTGGCCCGCCTGTTCCCGGACCAGGATGTCACCACCGCCGCCAATGCCGAGGAGGCCCTGGCGGAACTCCACAAGGGCGCGTTTGGCCTGGTGTTGTGTGACGTCATGATGCCGGGGACCAGCGGCCCGCAGTTGCTGGAACGCATTCGTGTGGAATTCCCGGAGATGGCCAGGCGTACGGTGTTGATGACCGGCGGCGCGGCGGACGGGCAGATGCAAAGCCTTGCGGGCGCGCCGGTGTTGCACAAACCCATTTCTTCGCAGGACGTGATGCGCTTGTTGGAATCACCGCTGCTTGCACCCGCACCCCGCGAAGGTGATGCGCGCGAAGCATAGCGGTTTTCCACCTGACCACGCTCTGGGGTGATGACAGAACCACGGCGCATGTTGCAGGTTGTCCAACACGGAACCAGGCTCGGCAGACGCCTCGCCCTCCCAAGTCCGTCACTTGGGCAAATGTCTTGTTTTTTCTCTGTTCTGGGGCGTGGTTCCCATTCCTTCAAATTGAGCCGGCCTCCGGGCCGGCTTGGCGCTCTTTCAAGCCCGCGGTTTCAACCGCCGGGCGACGTAGCGCAGGCAAGCGTTGCGTGGGCGAGAAAGCCGCCAACCGGCACTTGGGGAATCATCTTGTTTTTCTTTTTTGTTCTGGGATGGGGAGGCGTTGCCTGGCCCGGTTTTCCAACGACCCAACTGAATCATGTCGTTTTCAGCGTGCTGGCTTTCCGCCTGAGCTGCCCTTTTCCCCCGGCGCCGGGGTGGCCGGTGCCGCCGCCTTGGGACGGGGCAACCCGCCGCTGCTGCCGGTGTCCCCCACCGTGGAACCCGACCCCCGCAAGAACACACCCAGCGCGTCCACCGCGGCGTCCAGGGCGCCTTCCACGTTGAGCGCGCCAACTTTTTCACCCACGGCCCACAATACCGCGCCGTCATTCACCGCCACCGCGCGCACGGTGACCTGCGTGCGCGTTCCAAGCCGCTCCACCACCGTGGTCACGGCCACCTTGGGCAACGCGTTGGCGTCTGGGCACTTGCAGCGGGGACAATCCTGCGCCGAAGCCACCGTGTAACCGTCCCCCGCGCGCTGCAGCAGGCAGCCCACCGCACCACTTTGTCCCAGGCGCGTGGTGACCCGCGCGGTGAGGCGCTGGGTGTTGGTCTCCGGGATCCTGGAGACCACCGGGAGCACCGCCACCACGTCCGGGGATTGGGTCCACAACACCGCCGTCAGCATCACAACGTGGCTCAACATGGGTGCTCCTTGAAGGTGGCCTGGGAAGTGGCGAGCAAAAGCATACACCCGCGCCGCTTGTTGGGGTGCCAGGCCCCTGCGGGGTCAACCCGCCCAACTCCAGGCCACGCCCAGGCCCAGGTCCTTGGGCGGCGGGGACACCACCATGGACGGCGACCCCAGCGGAAGGTAACGCACAAAAAACGTGAGAATCCTCCCGTCCAGGATGAACGGAGAATATTCCTCTTCCACCTCCACCATCCTGACCGCGCCGTCCTCCCAGACCGGAATCACGCTGGGAACCTGTTGCACCACGCGCTGCGCCACATACCCCCCCAGGTGCGCGGCCAGCGTGACTCCGTCACGCCACGTGGATGTGGCGCAGGCCCGGCCCACCAGCACCCGCTTGAGATTGCCACCGTGTTTCACCACCCAGGCGTCCTGGTTGTGCAGCAGCTCCGCCAGCACCTCCGGCGTCACCGCCATGGCCTGCGGGACGTACAACGGAGCAGTCCAGGGCTTCTGGCTCAAGCTGGGCAGCAGGTGTTTCTCCAATGCACCTGAAAACGGGGACGTCCACCACCGGTGCTCCACGTCAGGAACAGACAACAACGGCAGGTAGCGTTGCCATGCCGGTTCCAACGTGAGGTCCACTGTGTTGAGTTGCAGGACCAGCGTGCGCGGGTCACCCAGGACCGCCGCGGTGGCGGCCTGGTGCGGTGAAGCCACCACCACATCCACGCCCCAATCCCGTTGGAGGCCCTCAAGAAACCCCGCAAGCTGCCCATCATACTGGTGCGCATCCAGAAGCTGGGACTGGTCATGGAGCGCCAGCACCGTGGTCACGTGGGGGAAACGGGCCCGCAGCAATGTCACCACACCGGGAGCCACCGCAGCGTGGTGCGCCAGGCCCAATGACTTTGGGTCAAGATCCAACGCCTCAAACATCTTGAAATAGAACTCCCGCAAAAGGTCTGTTTCAAAGATGGTGACCGCCGTGGGGGTGCCCACATTGAGGTCCAACAAGCCCAATGCTCCGCGCTCCTGGCGCAGGTCCGGCCGCCACAGGTCCAGGCGGTGTCCCGCGGCGCGGTGGCGTTCTTCCAACGCAGGATATCCCTCTGGGCGGGGCCCGCGCGCGGTCTCCACGGTCTCCAACGCGGCAGCCACGCCAGCAAGCGCAATTTCCAGCCTTGGCACCAGCGCCTGGGGCAGCAGAAAAGGGCGCAGCGGAAGCCCACGCGGTTCCAGGGCCGGAAGCCCACGCTGCTGGCATTGCAGGTGGTACCAGGAAACCGTGTGTTGCACCTTGTGTGGCCGCTCCCGTGCACGCTCGACGAGAAGCGCGTCCAGAGCGGCCGGGTCCACCACCATCACTTCTTGGGGCTGTTCACGGAGAAACGCGCCAGAGGGCCTGCTGCGGTGGAGCCGGCCGGGCGCGCACCGCCGCCCAACACGCCGCCGGCCTTGGCGGTGCCAAGAAACGCGGCCAGCTTCTGCTGCTCCGCCGCGGGACGGCTGGCATCTCCCAACAGCACCCGGGCCCACGCGTCCACCGCCGCCACCAGGCGTGGAGAGATGGGCTTTTGCACGTACGCGGTTGCAACCTTGGCCGCCACGTCACTGGCGCTTTCTGTGCCGGTGACTCCAAAGGACGTGAGCGTCTGGAAAAATGCCGGGCGCAGGTCTTCTGGCACCGCGTCCTGGGGAAGCTCCAGGATCAACACCAGCCAGGGCAACGCGTGAACAACTTCCTCATCCGAACAAACACGCTGCCCATTGGCATCCAATGCAAACAGGACGCTGCCAAGGGTTGGGCTGCTCATACCATCCCTGCCGACGACGAGGACATGGGCGCAGGCCGATCCAGCTTGAAGAAGTCCCGGTCCGCGGAATTGATGGAGAGCACCTGGTCCTTGAGGGTCAACAACCGCTTGCTGGCGGCGTTGACATCCATCCCCTGCTCCCAGCCGGTGGCAATGTCACGGCGCATGGTCTCCATGACCACGGTCATCATCAGGGTGCGCTCACTGGGCGTGAACTTCTGGAGCACCTTCTGGATGCCCGCGTTGTCCAACGGCTTGTTGAGCAGCTTTGTGATGGCCTGATTGTGCGCTTTGTTGATGGTGACCATGGGTCTCCTCGGGAACAGAGGCGCGACTGTAGGGACCGGGTTGTGTGCGGTCAACTGCGGACCACGGAACCCGGCGGGGTTTGTGCTGTCCATCCATCCATCCCCTGTTGCAACAGCTTCCCGTTCAGCTGGGCGGTGCTTGGCCTGCAAGGCGTTGGCGCCGCCCTCAAGGGTCCTTCCATGCGCACGGTGCTTGAACTTCAATGGCGTTGGGGTGGTGAACTGCTGGCCATCCAACATGTCCCAAACGTCTCCCGGGCGGTTTTGACGCCGTCACCGCAGGACGGAGCACTGGCCTGGCCGGTGCGCCGCAGGGCTTCTTTTGTGGTCATCCCCGTCCATGGGGACGTGCTCCCGCAGACCCTGGCGCAGGGGGAAACATGCACCGTGGCCATGGGCGCGCTGACGCTGGCAGTGGGTTGGGTTGAAACATCCCGGGTGTTTGGCGCGCACTTTGGCGCCGTGGACGTGGTGCTGCTGCAGGCGCTGGGCGCGGTGTGTGGTGCCGTGGCCATGTTTGCCGGTCTGGTGGGCGCGCTCCCCGCGCCGCCAACACCAGCGGCGGAGCTCCGCCACAACGTTGTGACGTGGCTGGCGCGGCAACCGCCAAAGCCCCAGCGCCTCCCGCACGGTGGCCGCCGTCCCAAACCACCGGGCAGGATCGGGAACACCGTCCACAAACCCGTGCTTGCCGCACGCCCCAAGGGCGCCACGCGTGTGGACGCCGCCACGCGCGCACACAACCTTGCTGCCGCACGCGGCGCGGGTGTGGTGGCATTGCTGAGCCAACGCTCCGGGGCGTTGTCCCGCGTGTTTTCGGCTGACCTGGGCGGGGAGCTGGAGGCGTCCCTGGGCGCGTTGTCCAACACCAATGCCGCCGTGGCGTCCGGGAGTGGCGGAACGTTGAGCCGTGGCCACGGGCCGGGAGGTGGCGGCAACGCACCGCTGGGCCTGGGTCAGCTGGGCAGCGGCACAGCGCGGGGACCATCCGGACCCGGCGCGGACATTCCGCTCACCGCAAAAAAATACATTCCGGTGGTTGGGGGCTGCGTGGGTTGCGGCCTGACCGGGGACAGCCTCACCCGTGACGAGGTGGACCGCGTCATCAGACGCCACCTCTCCCAAATTGGCTATTGTTACGAAAAGGAACTGCAGCGCAGCCCCATCATGGGCGGGAAGCTGGTGTCCCAGTTCACCATTGGGCCCACCGGCCAGGTGGTGGCGGTGGACGTGGCGGAAGATTCGCTGGGCAGTGACGTGGTGACCGCGTGTGTGTCCGGCGTCATCAGGCGCATGCGTTTTCCTGCGCCGCGCGGGGGTTCCACGGTGGAGGTGAACTATCCCTTTGTGTTCCAGAGCGCCGGGAACTGAACCGCCGCGGTCACGTCAACAACGCCATCATTTCATGGGCCAGCTTCACGCCCACCGCGCCGTCTTCGTGCTTGAAATAGATGAAACAGTGGGACCAGGACTGTGCCTTGATTTTATCCGCCCAGTCCTTGAGCGCGGCTGGATCATACACTTCCTTGCGCAGCCGCAGGTAGCCGTAGTCCGCGGTGGCCCACAGCGGGCATTCCAGCTCGTCATCATCGGCAATGCACAGCGCCGCACGGTGTTCCTGGAGGATGGCCTTGATCTCGTCATCAAACCAGCTCTTGTTGCGGAACTCCAACGCGGGCCGCACGTGGGACGGCAGGCTTTGGAGGAATGTCTTCAAACGGTCCGCATCTTTGCGGAAGAATGGTGGCAATTGCACCAGCGTGGGACCCAGCTGGCTGCCCAGGACCTTGATGCGGTCACAAAAGAACGTTGTGGTGTCTGCGTCTGCCAGGCGGGTGCGGTGGGTGATGCGCTGGCTGGCCTTGAGGGAGAAGCGGAACTCCCCCGGCACCTGCGTGGCCCAGGTCTCCAGCGTCTTCACATTGGGGGTCCGGTAGAACGTGTAGTTGATCTCCACCGACGGGAGACGTTGCGCGTAGAAATGGAGCCATTCATCCGGACCAAGGTCTTCCGGGTAGAAAATGCCCTTCCAGGCATCAAAGTTGTACCCGGAGGTTCCGGCAAAGCAGCGCATGGAGGGTGTTTTGAACGCTCAGCCGGAGGAGCCGCTGCCCGAGGAGGAGATGGGCCCGGGGCCGTAGAGCGGCACCACGCCGCTGCTGTCGGTGGCGGTGGAAGACGCCGTGCCGCCCGACGCTGAGCTGCTGGAGATGGGACCGGGACCGTACAGCGGCACCACGCCGCTGCTGTCATTGGCGGACGCTGAGGAAGCCCCGCCCGACGCTGAGCTGCTGGAGATGGGGCCTGGACCGTAGAGCGGCACCACCCCGCTGCTGTCATTGCCGGACGCGGACGAGGCCCCGCCCGACGCTGAACTGCTGGAGATGGGGCCCGGACCGTAGAGCGCCATGACGCTGGAGCCGGTCATGGTGGAAGACGCCGCCGCGCTGCTGCTGGTCACGCGCGAGCTGCTCACGCCCCCGCTGGAGGACGAGGACGACGCTGCGCCCCCGTCTTCGGTGCCGCCGTCCGGGATGGGTCCGGGGCCGTAGAGGGCCACCGCGCCGGTGCAAGCCTCGGTGGCCGCAATGGCAAACGCCGCACCCCACCGCACCGTGCGCCAGTTCTTCTTCTCCCGCGCCGGGCCGTCCGCGCTCACCTGCGCGCCGCAGAATGGACAGGCCTTTTCCGTGGACAACACGTGCCGGGCACAACCGGCGCATTGCATCATTCCCATGGAGATTCACCCCGCGTGGCGTCAGAACTGTTTGGCAACTGTGTGGCTCAGACCACCGTATAACATCCCTCCACGTCCAGCCACCGCAATTCCTCGCGCACCACTTTTTCGGCCCGGGCGCGTTCTTCCGGCGTCCAGTCCTCCAGCAGCACCTGGTATTCCCCGTGGTCAAACGGCATCCCCTGGGCCGCCTTGACCCTCAGGATCCGCTCCCGCTTGCCCTCTTTGAGCAGCTCCAGGCTCCGGTGGTGGCAGTAGGGGTTGTTGCCGGGACGGCCCAGCAGGCTGTGGCTGGTCCAGTTGCAGCCGCCCTTGCACACCTCGGCGTAGTAGCAGCGGCCGCAGTAGCCCCAGAGATCCTTCACCGTCATGTCCCGCGTGAAGCGCAGCGGCTGGGTGCGCTGCCAGATGTCCTTGAGGGACTGCTCGCGCAGGTTGCCGCCCACATACCCGTTGGTGGGGAGCGAAGGGCATCCCTTGACGTCACCGTTGGCTTCAATGCCCAGCGTGTTGCGCCCCGCCCCGCAGCTGCCCCGGTGGCTTCCCGGCAAATAGCTTCGCAGCTGTCCTTCATACGGCCCGTAATATCCAATGTTGTTGCCCGCCCACAGCGGGACGTTGCGCGCCGCACACGTGTCAAACATGCGCTTCACCAGCGGCATGACCTCCAACATCTGGAAGGGCTCCAGCAACAGGAAGTCCTCGTCGGCGGCGCGGCCCATGGCCACGGTGAGCTGGACCTGCCAGCCACGCATGCCGCGGGACAACAGAAGGTCACACAGCTCCTCCATCTGCTTGATGGTGGTGCGGTTGATCTGGCTGTTGCAGGCGGTGGGAATGCCCGCGTCCTGGAAGTGTTTGAGCGCCTCCAGCGCGCTGTCAAAGCTGCCTTCCACGTTGCGAAGCGCATCATGCGTGCGGCCCAGGCCATCCACGCTCACACTCACGCTGTACAGCCCCGCCGCTTTGGCCTCGCGCGCACGTTGCGCGGTGATGCCGCGCCCGCCGGTGGTCATGGTGGCGCGCATCCCAGCGTCGGTGATGGCGCGTATCAACGTGGTCCAGTCCTTGCGCAGGTAGGCCTCGCCGCCAATGATGGCCACCTCCCGGCCGCCCAGCGCTCTGAGCTGCGCAATGACGGACAGCGCTTCCTCGGTGGTGAGCTCGTCCGGACGTTTGGGCCCCGCGCGGGAACCGCAATGCCGGCAGGACAGGTCACAGGCCAGCGTGATCTCCCACACCGTCACAATGGGCGTGGCCGCCAGGTCCACGTCACGCGCGTTGTCCAGGATGGGGAGCCCGCGCTGCGGGCCGTCTGGTTTGGGGTACAGCGGGAAACGGTCTGGACGGGGGCCAAGAGCCTGCATGGTTTGTTTCTAGCGCACGCCGGGCGCTCAGTGCATCACCAATGGAACCCGGCGCGCGTAACTGCGCAGGTCCGGCTCCACAAACGCCAGCGGCGCCAGGTTCACCGCGCGCACGCCCTGGCGCAGCACAGGACTGCGCACCGCAAACCACGGGTCCAGGTGCGGCTGCATGGTGGCGCCACACGTGGTGGCAGCGGGAAGGCGCGTGATGTCCACGCCACCGGGATGTTTGAGTGCATCCATGACCAGCGCATAGGCCACCGCATCTGCGGCAAGACCCACGTGGGACACGTAACGGTAGGGGCACAGATCCTGGATGCGAACGTTGGCGCCGCCCTGCAATGCCGCCGTTGGTGTGCCCGTCCCTGGTTGGACCAGCTCGTCGGTGGAGGAGAAGATGCTGGAGTAGTGCACCGGTCCTGGCGTCTCATCACCGGCGTTGAGCGCTTGGAGGAACGCACTGTTGCGGCGCATTTGTAACGTGGCGGGATTGGCCGCCGGCCACGGCGCAAAAACAGACGCCGCCACCGCGCCATGGTTGGGCGTCCCCAGCATCACCAGGTCTTCCACCATGTCCCGTGTGTCCGGCCAGAACTTCAGGGCCCAGCGCGGCTCCAACCCGCCCTGGCTGTGTCCCAGGATGTTCACCTTGCGGCCCGTTTGCGCGTGCAGCGCGCGGATGGCGTAGACCAGGTATTCGCTGGCGGCCTGCATGTCCTCCAAGCCGCGCGCCGGCAGCTGCACCGTGCACACGTCAAAACCCTCTCGGGGCAACGCAACCATGTAGTTCCAGCCCCAGTTTTCCAGGGACGCAGAACTGGTCCCGTGGACCAGGAGCACCACCGGGCGTGACGGCGTGGAGACCGCCGTCTCGCACTTCAAGGCGTCACGGAGCAAAGGCTCCGGCGTGCGGAGCACCGGCGTGCTGGACGCCGTCAGGAACACCATGGTGAACAGGACGTGCGCGTGGATCATGGTCTGTCAGCCCACCTGTTTGGACATGGTAACCCGGGTGGACGCGCACTCAAAGCGCAGCGGCGTGACCGTGGATGCGTACGCGGTGCCCAGGAGGCCTGCCGTGCGTGGAGCAGGGGCTGCAGGCGTGGTTGGGCTTTGTAGAGGGGGCTGGGACCCAGGCGTTGGCGCAGGCGGGTGGGGGTCTGCATGGAGGGATGTTGCGTATACGCAACATGGCGCAGTGAAGACCCCCACAGCCCCCCCTTACCAAGCCCAACCACCTCCCAGACGCCACAGCCATCCCCTGACGACGTAAACCTCCCGCACACCTCCTGGGGCCCGCACCCCTCCCGCGCGAGAAAAGTCCCGTCACAAACGCACGTTGCGCCGCGCCAGCGCAATGTTGACCCCGCCCACCGTGTCCACGCGCAGCGCCACCGCGTAGTTCCCGGACGGCAACCCCGGCGTGGGCGTAAACGTGGCAAACACCGTGAAATCCACCGGCGTACTTCCGCTGGCAATCTGCTGCACCATGGCACCCGCGCTGTTCTCCAGCTGCAGCGTCCAGGACTGGAACGCGCCCGGTGCCGTGGCCACCCCCAATGACGTGGCGGCCCCCGTCACCGTGACCATGGAACCCAGAAGCGCATTCTCCGCGGGCTGATCAATGAGCGCAAAGACCAACGCACCATTGTCATAGACGGTGGGCGTCACCGCACCCTGCGGCACCGTGTTCTGCAAAAAGATGGTTGCGTTCCCATTGGCCTGAAGCCGCGTGTCCGAGCCATCCAGCTCCGGGGACACCGCCACCCCGGTCAACCGCACCAGCGCGTTGCCCTGCGCCGTCAACAACGACGTCATCTGGCCACCCAGCACATCCAGCGTGGCGTCTTCTTTCACGGTGATGAAGCCGCCGGTGCCATCCAGCTGGCAGTCCTCCATCACACAATGCGCCTGGGACGAACACGCCAGCTCCCCCAGCCGGCTCTGCTGGAAACGCACCGTCACCGGGCGTTCCATGTACGCGTTCCACAGGTACACCTCGGTGCGCAGCAGCTTGATGGAACGGTCCGGGAAGGGAGCCGTCACCTGCCCGTTGGCACCAAACATCCCCGGCGCCAGACCGGTCACCGTGACGTCTTCATCCATCCGGGAGAACAACGGCAACGCCGAATCCACCAGCGTCACATCCACCCCCGACCCGTGCCACAGTCCAAAAAACACATCGGTGGCGTTGAATTCATACACCGGGCCCCGCCCGTTGGCGTCGGTGAGGGACACGGTGGCCGTGAGGCTGGGATTGGGCCGCAACGTGGCCGGCTGCGCCACCACGGTGTTCCCCAGTTCAAAATACGCTCCCACGCTGCCGGTGGTGTTGGACAACGTGAAGCGGGAAGACTCGCCGGCGGTGAGCTCAAACAGCGTGGCCTGGGCACCGTTGATGACGTAGTGCACGCTGTCCCGCACAAAAAACACCACCGTGCCCCGGTTGCCCCGCATCCAGGTGGAGTTGCTCACCGTTCCGCCACCACTGCCACACAACACGTGGCTGTAGAGCAGGTTGTTGAACCGGCCCTGCTGCACGCTGGCGTTGGTGTAGTTCACCGCCGAGCGGTCCAGGCCAATGGTGAGCAGTTCACCGGAGAACTGCTGGTCCAGGTTGAGCTGCCCGGTCACCTGCATCACCGCATCATCAAAGAGGTAGATGTTGGCGCCCACCACCGCCGGAGTGACGGCGTCACCCGCAACTTCAAGCACGCCCTGCCCCAGCACGTAGATGTTTCCACGCACCGTGGCGCCGGGGACAAGCCGCAGCCGCCCCGTCCCACGCACAAATGTGTTGCTGTCCAACGTCTCCCCGTTGGCAACGGTGCGCGTGTTGTCCACCACCGTCTGGCCCGGACCCGCCGCGCCACCGGCGGCAATGGGGTCCACCAGCGGCGCAAAGGCCGCGCGGAAGGCCGGGTTGCACACTGGCGCCGGCGGCATGGCGCCAGAAGAAGATGAGGATGAGGAGGCGCCGGAAGAAGACGCCACCGCGCTGGAACTGGTACCGCCCGCGCTGGAGGATGATGCGGCCACCAGGGATGATGACCCTGCCGCGGAGGAAGAACCCACCGCGGAAGAAGGGGCCGGCAGGGAGGATGGGACCGCGCTGGAGGACGTCATCTGGGCGGAGGATCCTTGCGAGGAAGACCGGGATTGCGCAGAGGATCCTTGCCGGGATGACGACGTCACCACCGCAGAGGATCCAGTGCTGGCACTGCTGGAGCCGGCCATCCCGCTGCTGCTGCTGCTGGAACTGGAGTTGCTGGACGTGCTCCCCCCGGTGGAACCGGTGCATCCCGCGGCAACCAACAGCACCACACCTGACCAGCGTTTCATGCGCACCACCTCCGTTGCCCGTTGGGTGCAGGGTGAAGCATGCCGCGCCGCCTGACAAGACCAAAGAACACCCACGCCACGGCGTGCTACCAACCGCGCAACCGGAGGATGGATGCGCGCAAACCTGTTTGGTGTGTTGGTCCTCCTGGCTGCCGGTTGTACGTCCCCAAACAGCACCGTTGACGGCGGGAGCACCCCTTCGGGCTCCTCTGGTGTGGCCTCATCCAGCACCCAAAGTGCCTCAGCATCGTCGTTGCAGCGGTCCTCCTCGGCCGCATCTTCCGCGGCTGGGTCATCTTCGGCAGGCGCGTCTTCTTCTGCGTCAACGTTCATGTCCTCTTCATCGGCGCCGTTGTCCTCCTCAGCGTCACCTGCAACGTCCGCCGCGTCATCGTCATCGTCATCGTCATCGTCGTCAGGGGCGGTGTCCGGCCCGCTGGTCATTGGGCCGGATGACCTGCTGGAGCTGTACCCCGGCTCGTCAGACGCGCGGCTGATCCCGTACTCCCAGATCTGTTTCAGCCTGCGGCTTCTCCACGCGGATGGCCGCATTGAAACTGTGGACCGCACCAACGCCACAGTGCAGGTGACAGTGACAAACACCGCCGTGGTGCAGGGACCGGCGGATGATTCGTGTCCCACGGGCGCGGCGGTGGTGGGTTTGGCGCCCGGCGCCAGCACCGTTCGGGTCCAGGTGACGGATTCCAACGGAGTCTCTGTGGTGGGCGGAACATTGGTCCGCGTGCAGCAAGGGACGTTTCAAGTTTCACCCGTCTCATCACGCGTGGTCCTGTTGGGCGGTGAACGCCTGCTGGCTCTGGCGGGATATACGTTGGGCAGCGCCGACGGATACCTGTTTTCCTATTCCATCCAGACCACACCAAGCACGGATCGCGCGTACATGGTGCCCAGCTGGCTTCGGCCCACAAATTCCCACCCATCGGTGGTGACCCTGGAGCGCGCCGCGGGATTGCCGGCGTTCCGTGTGTTGGGGCTTGCGGCCGGAGCCGCGCAGGTGGGCTTTGAATATGAGCCGCCAGGCGGTGCGCCCATCACCGTGCCCCCGGGGGAAATCCAGGTGGTGGACACCTTCACCGTTTCCAGTGTGGGTTCCATCCAATTGGAAGAGGGGCTGCGCGTGTTCACTTCACTGGACAGCCGTCAGGTTCCACCGGGCTGTTACGACCTTTGGGCGTTGGCCAACGTCACGGCGGGTGGAGCGCAGGAGAGCATGCGCCTGTCTGGAGCCATGGACTGGAGCCTTTTGGGTGGCGTGGGTGCCATCACACCCGGGAACGTAACCCGCTACTGCGCAACGGAATCCGGAGACGCCGTGGTGCGCGCGTGCCGGACCGGCGTGTGCCGCGTTGGCGCGTGGCCGGTGTTCCCTCACGGGGACATTGAAACGGTTGCGTTGGAGCCCCCTTCACTGAGCGTGACCCTGCAGTCCCTCACACGCGTGTGTCTGGACGTGCGCGCGGTGGCCACGCTGCGTGGCGGCGGAACGCGTGACGTCACCACCAGCCCGGCAACCCGCTGGGACTCAGAGGGAGGCGGCCAGTCTTTGTGGCGTGAATTGGACCTGGAGGGGCTGCCGGTGCAGGATGCCATGGGCCGGCCGTGCTTCTTCCCAACCATGCTTGGCCTCAGCTATGGCCTCACGGCCCGCTACGGCGACACCAGCGGCAGCGCAACGGTGGCGGTGATGCGGGCGCCGTGAGCCGCTCTCACTGCGCAATGCCCACCATGTAACGCCGGCCCTTGATCTTGCCTTCCTTGAGCCGCTGCACCGCCAGCTGCGCCATGTTGCGCGTGACCGCCACGTACGAAAAGCGATCATGGATCTCTATCTTTCCGACGTCACTGGCGTTCATTCCGCCGGCTTCACCGGTGATGGCGCCCAGGATGTCCCCCGGCCGCATCTTGTCCTTGCGGCCACCAGAGATGAACAGCGTCTCCATGCGGGCCGGGCGTGGCTCCAATGCCACCGGTGCTGCGGCAGCGTTTTCCGCCGTCAAAGGCGTCCCGGTGAACGCCGAAAATTCATCCAGGCGTGGGCGGTCCCGTGACGTGGCCAGGGACACCGCGGTGCCGGTCTTCCCGGCGCGTGCGGTACGGCCAATGCGGTGCACGTAGATTTCTGTCTGGTTGGGCAGGTCATAGTTGACCACCAGGTCCACGTCCTCCACGTCCAGGCCGCGCGCGGCCACGTCGGTGGCCACCAGCACACACACGCTCTGGTTGCGGAACCGCGCCAGGACCTTGTCCCGTTCGTTCTGCTCCAGGTCACCGTGCAACTGACCCGCACTTTGTTTGGCGTCCACCAGCAGCTGGAACACCTGGGTCACGGTGGCCTTCTGGTTGCAAAACACCAGCGCACTGCCCGGTTGTTCCTGCGCCAGGACCCCCAACAACGCGTTTGGTTTTGCATCCTGGTTCACCACCACCACCGCGCGTTGGCGTATCTCCGGCGGCTTCTCCACCGCTTCACCCACGGTGATGCGTACCGGCTGGCGCTGCCACGCCTTGCTTATGGATTCCACCGCCGTGGGAAATGTGGCCGAAAACAGCACCGTCTGCCGTTGTTGCGGCGCAGCCTGGAGGATTTGGGTCATGTCGTCGGCAAAACCCATGTCCAACATGCGGTCTGCCTCATCCAGCACCAGCACCTTGAGCGCCCTGAGATCCAGCGTCTCCCGACGCAGATGGTCCAACACCCGCCCCGGCGTCCCCACCGCAATGTGCGCGCCGCGCTCCAACGCGCTGGCCTGGACCTTCACCGGTTGCCCACCCGCCAGCTCCAGCACCGCAAGTCCCGCGTGGCGTCGTCCCAGCTTGCGGAACTCACGCGCCACCTGTGCGGCCAGCTCGCGCGTGGGGCACAACACCAGGGCGTGGATGACCCGCTGTGGGAGGTCCAGCTTCTGCAGAATGGGCAGCGCAAAGGCCACCGTCTTCCCGCTGCCCGTGCGGGACTGGCCCATGACGTCACACCCGTCCAGCATCAACGGGATGGACTGGGTTTGCACCGGCGTGGGCGCGGTGAAACCAAGCTCGGCCACAACCTCCACAAGCGCGGCGCTGAGTCCAAGGGTCACAAACGTGTTGTCATCCGGCATGCGGCCCTCATAGCACCGTCACGGCAACGGCGTGGGCACATCCGCACGGACGGGGAACACCAGCGCCGTGGACCGGTGCAGCGCGCTGTAGACCACCACGCTTTGCAGCACGCGCTGCACGTAATCCCGCGTCTCGGTGACGGGGATGCGCTCCAGGTACACATCCAGGCCCTGCTCGGGCTGCGTCTTGAGCCACGCGCGCGCATTGCCCGGCCCTGCGTTGTAGCCCGCCAACGCCACCGCGGCGTTCCCGTTGGACTGCCGCAACAACCGCGCAAGATATGACCCCGCCACCCGTGCATTGAGCTGCGGGTCCAACAACGCGTTCTCACTCTCAATGGCCACCTTCATGGTCATGGCCTCGGTGACGGCGGTGGCAGGCAACAGCTGGAAGAGCCCCACCGCGCCAGACGTGGACCGCGCGCGCGGGTCAAACGCACTCTCCTCGCGCGCCAGCGCCCACAACAACACCGGGGACACGCCACTCTCCTTCACCACGTCCCCCACCACGTCTTCAAACGCCGCGGGGTACGCCATGCGCCACACCGCTGCGCTGCGTGCGCCCGGTGGCGCGGCAAGCTCGGCGGCGTGGGCCTTGCGCAAATGGCGTGACGCCAACGGCGCCTGACCTGCACGCAACAGGTGACCACACGCCGCCACATCCATCCCCGGTTCCATCAACGCCGCGGCAAGGTACGGCACGGCGTCTTCCTCCAGCCCCGCGTCCAACAACGCCACGCCCGCCGCAAACCAACGCGCCGGCACCTTGGGCTGCTCCAGCTTCAACGCGGACACCGCAGCCAGCGGCGGGGCCATGGCTCCACCCTCGGCCAAAACCCCGCGGGCCAACGCGGCCTCCACGCTCAACGGATGTTGCCCCACCAGCGTCATCAACGCGGCCTCACGCACCTTGGCGTCGGGCTCCCAGCGCGCCAGCCAATAGGCGGCCTTGCGTTGCCACTGGAGTTCCGGAGCGGTCAGCAACGTTGTGGTGCGCGCACGCGCTTCGGTCAGGCGCCCGCCTTGTGCATCATGCCAGGCCAGCCACCACGCGGCCTGCGGCGCCATGTCTCCCTTGGGGAACGTGGTGAGCTGGCGCTCCCAGAGACGGCGCGCTCCCTCGGCGTCATCCAAACGCATCAACAACTCTCCCGCCAACAGCAGCCCGTCATCTGCCAGGGTGCTTTGCGGGTGCTCCAACGCCAGACGCGTGAGTGTTTCCACAGCGCGCGGTCCCGCGCCCTTGATGGCCATGGTGGCGCGCGCCTGCAGGTAACGCGCGCGGTCCCCCACCTCCGGACACGCGCCGGCCACGCCCTGCAAAATGCGCTCGGCGTCTTCCGGTTTGCGCGCCTGGCGGACTGATTTTCCAACGACAAACGCCACGCGACATCCCAACGCACGCGGCAACGCCGGACACGGGCCGTCCTGGGTCATCACCTGGCCCTGGCACAACAGTTCACCCTGTTGGACCACGTCAAAGTTCTGCTGTGCGGCGGAAAGCGCCTCAAGGTGGTTCACCACCGCCGCCACGCCGTAACGTTGTTGTGCATCCTGCAGCATCACGTTGCGGGCCGCGTACGCCACCGCACCATCGGCCGGGAACTGCTCCCAGATGAGCTGCTGCAACGCCGCCGCACCGTCGTCATTCGCGCCTTCCAGCACCGCGTGGACGGCGGCCAGAACCCGCGTGCGGGCATCCCGTTCAAACACGGGGTTGTTCCACGCCGCTGCCTTGGCCATGGCGCGCGCCAACACCAACGCGCGCGCGGGTGCGGCGTGGTGCAGGCCTTCCAGGTACCGCGCCTGGATTTCCAACGGGTGCGCCAGCACGTCCCCATGGGAGCGCACCGGCACCGCACACGGCGGCACACAACTGGCCGCAAGGCGTGCTTCCACCGCAAGCAACGCGTCTGGCTTGAGTGCCGCGCCCTTCTTCAGCGCCTGAAGAGCCTGCAACGCCAGCGCGGATTCTCCCGCCTGCTGCGCGGCCACCGCCAACAACCCCGTGGAACCATCCGCGCGGTAGACCGGCGTGCCCAAACCGGCCTGGCGCAGTGTCATCAACGCCTCCACCGGCTGTTGCGCGCGCAGTTGCTGGCGCGCGGTCTGGGCCGGTGTCCCCGACGCCACCACCAGACACCAGCCGGCCACCAGCAGCAACGCGTTCATGCGGCCGCCTCAGTAGACGTTGTACTTGCGGCGGTTGGCTTCGTGTTCTTCCGGGTTGCGGCCGTAGTGGACCACGCCCTTGGAGTCATGCAGGTAGTACCAATAGGGTGACGCCACGGGCCGCAGCGCCGCCACCAGTGACGTGATGGACGGTGCGCCAATGGGTGACGGCGGGAGGCCCGGCTTGGTGCGGGTGTTGTACGGGTCCTCCGGATTGCGGAGTTGGGCGAGGAACGCCTTGCGGTCATTCCACTGCTCCAGGGTGTAGCGGCTGGTGGCATCAATCCCCAACGGGGAGGCCGCGTCCAGGCGCCGGTAGATGATCCCCGCAATGTCCGGACGCACCGAAGGGTTGGATTCTTCACGCTCCAACAACGACGCCACAATGACCAGCTGGTGCAACGTTCGCCCGGAGGCTTCAATGTCCTTCTGGTAGGGGACGTAGAAACGTTCGTGGAACGCATCCAGCTGCCGCTGGATGAGCTTGTCCACGTCCACACGGCCCAGCGTGACCCGGTAGGTCTCTGGATAGAGATACCCTTCCAGGTTGGCCGCCTTGAAGGGAAACGCGATTTTGAAACGCGCAGGCTCGTTGGCCGCGCGCAGGTAGGCGCCGGCTTCAATGAGCCCGCCTTGCGTGAGAAACGCATCCGCGTCACGCAGCCGCCAGCCTTCCACCATGGTCAACGGTGCGTCCTCACTCAGCGGTTTTTCTCCCAGCGCCGCCGCCATGGTGACCACGTTCATGCCGCGCTGGACCAGGTGGCGTCCCGCTTTGATGGGCGGCGGAGGGTTGAGCAGCAACCACACGCGCCACGAAAATGCAGACCGGATGAGCCCGGCCTTTTGCAGGCGCCGGCCCATCTCACGCAGCGTCACGCCCTGGGGGACGGTGACCTCCTGGTTGGCCGTGTCATTGGGCTCCACCGGCGTAAGCGCCTGGTAGCGCACCACCGCGTAGCCCCCGCCCAACGCAATGAGCCCCAACAGCGCCGCCACGGCCATCACGGCGTAGAGCGCACGTTTGAGACGGTTGGGCGCGGGGGGAGCGGCACTCATGGTGTGGTGAGTGACACACCCGGCGCGCGTGTTTCAAGGCCCCCTGGCGACGCATGGACGCCGGGATCTCCAGGCCCGCCAACAGCTGCGCACTTCAGGGTCCCGGTTGCCATGCGCAACCATCCACCACGTTGCGCTACACTCTCAACAATGTTGCCAGTGCTCTTCACGGTGGGGGGCGTGTCCATCACCGGGTATGCGGTCTTTGTCCTGGCGGCCTTCCTGGTGGCCATGGCCGTACGCAAACACGAAGCCCGACGCCTGGGCCAGGTCACGTGGCCGGGGTACCGCTGGGTGGGCGTGGGCGCGCTTCTGGGCGCGGTGGTTGGCGCCAAACTGGGCATGGTGCTCTTCATCCCGCCGGACCAGCTGCGTGACGTCCTGTTTGCCATCACCGAAGCGGACTTCTCCGGCAAAACCGTGTTGGGCGGCCTGGCCGGTGGCTACCTTGGCGTGGAGCTGGCCAAAAAGGCGGTGGGCATCACGGTTTCCACGGGAGATGCGTTTGCCGTCGCCATTCCGTTGGGGCAGGCCATTGGGCGCGTGGGATGTTTCTTCAATGGCTGCTGTTACGGAACACCCACCTCACTGCCGTGGGCCACGCACCTGGCCGGCGCGCACCGTCATCCCACGCAGTTGTATGAAGCCATGTTGGACCTGGGACTGGCGGCGTTGTTGTGGAGCCTGCGCGGGCAGGGATACCCGCGCGGTCATCTGTTCCGGCGCTACCTGGTGGGTTACGCCGCCATCCGCTTTGGATTGGAGTTTGTGCGCGGTGACCCCGGCGTGATGGTGGGCCCGCTGAGCGCCGCACAATGGATGTGTCTGGTGGTGATGGCGGTGTTTGGGACGCTGCTGTGGCGGGGAGAACGCCAGCTCACATGATGAAGGCGCAGGGATCCATGGTGCTGTCCGCGTTGCAGCGGCAGGTCCCGGTGGCCTGGGTGGCAGGACAAAAACACATCTCCGTGCCTCCGGGATTGCCACAGAAAAATATCTGGTCACACACGTCCACCACGCCGTTGGCGTCGCAGCGGCATTGGCCAAAGGATTGCGTCCGGGCACATTCGCAGTTCACCACGCTGTTGGGTGGGTCACACCGGATGACACACGCCTCATTGGGCAGCGAGCAGTAGGGCTGCGTGGGTCCGGAGTTGGGGACACAACATGCACAGTCCGCGCAGCACAGCCCGCCGCAGGGATTGGGCAGTGGGACGCCGCCCGCAAAACATCCCCACCAGACAAAATACGCCACGCACAATATGGATATGGCGGACGCCAGTGCACGCCACGGGGTGTCTGGACGGGTCATGGTGCCTCCAGTTCAGCGCCAGCCTCGGCGTCATCCAGTTCCAGTTCCCGCTCCGGTGTGCTGGCTTTGTCCACGGTGGCGCGCCTGGTCTTGGGCCACAGGGCCAGCAGCGGTGTGGCGCCCTGCGCGGTGAACGCGCTGCCCAGGCAGATGCCCAAGCCCACCAACGCCATCACCGCCGGCGCCGAGGTGGCGGAATAGGCCCAATTGCCACTGGACCGGTTTCCCACCTGCGGAATGGGAAGACAGAACAGCAAACATGCGCTGTATGGTGCCAGCAACGAGCAGAACACCATGGACGCCGCGGCCGCCCCGCCCAGCACCACGCCGCCGGCAATGGTTGACACCGCAGCGGCGCCGTGGACCACCAGGTCCCAGATGAGAAACCGTTCGGCGCGCAACGCGCGGCTCTTGCCGTTGGGCCGGTCCCCCGGAAGCGGAAGAAACCACGGGATCAACACACGCACCGCAAGATAGGCCAACGGTCCCGCCACCAGCGCAAGCACGGACACCACGCCGCTGGCAAACACAGACACCAACGCAGCAACCAGCAAAGCCTCCGGCCCCGTGACGCTGCCGCTGGCTCGCCCCACAACAAATGAATAGCCCAGGAACAGCGCACCGGTGATACCCCACGCACACGCAATGACCAGCGCGGGGACGGTGAGCACCAGCAGCGACGGAACGGCAGTCACCGCCGAAAGGATCCACAACCGCTGCCACGCCGTTGAACCGTACACGGCAAGGTCCAGTGGTGCCGGAGGGCCCGCTGGAGTTTCCACCGGGGGCGTCACCACCGCGGGCGGTGGCGTCCTGGCTTCTGATGGCGGCGTCAACTCGGTGGGGAAGGTGTCGGTCAGCTCGGCGGGTTCTTCCGGCAACACGTCCTGCGCGCGCCCCGGCAGCGACGGAAGCAACAGAACCACGGTCACCACAATGGCCCGCATCACGCCGTTCATGGCGCCCCCCGGGACTGCGTGGCGGCGTTGAGGAACACGGACGCCACCGGCACGCCCCCCAGCACCAAGACCGCCAGCGGCGGAAGCAACACCACCAGCGCCGCCGCCGCATAAGCCGCGCCCACGTAGTAGCCCACCTGTGCGCCGCGCGGCGGTGACGCCAGCAGGTTGGTGTTGGTGTTGTTGATGGATGCAACCCACCCGGTGACCAGCGCCAGGCCCGCAACACCCGCGGCCAGCGGCAGCACCAAGAGCAGGTGCGCAGCCACGTCCACGCCGGTGAACACGGCGCCAAAACGCGCCAGGCCCGCGGTGCCTTTGGTGCGTGGCCCCAACAAACGCGGCGCAACCCACGGCGTCACCACTCGCCCCAGCAGGTACCCCATCAACACGCTTGCACCCAACACCAGCGGAGGGACGTAGAGAAACAACGCAATCCCCGTGGATGAATTTTCCGGCGACAAACGCCCAAACCGCACCGCCAGCGCGGAGGGAATGGCCACCGCCGCGGCAAGCACCAGACCCACACCCAGACCCACGGCAGCGCCCACCATCCCGGGAACCACGGTGGCGCCCATCAACAATGCCAGATCCAGGAGGTTGGTCTTTTGCAGCAACGGTATTGGGGGCGCTCGCTCGGTTGGCAACGTGGGCACCACCGCCGGCGTTTCAACGGGCTGTTCCTCCGCGGCTGGGGTGTCTGGTGTGGCGGAGTGTTCCTCCATGGGCGCCGCGGTGTCCTGGGAAGAAGGCAGCGGTGGTGGGAGTTCTTCCTGCGCGCGCAGCGGGCTGGCCACCAGAAGCGCCAGAAGCACAAGACGCGCGCTCATGGCAGCACCATCAGACGCGGTGCCGGCTGCCGCGCGGTCTCCAGCACGCCGGAAAGACCATCCCGGTAGAACATGTTGAACGTGTCAAAAGGGATGTGCCGCCCATCCGGCTGCACCATGGTCACGCAGCTTTTCTTGGCGCTGCGCACGTCAAAGTTGTGCCTGTCCAAGAACTGCATGATGAGCACGCGGAACACGTTGTCGTACGTGATGGCTGGCGGGACGGGCATTTCTGGCAGGCAGCACAGCAGTTGTTTGAGCGCCGCCGCGCTGGAGTCCGGTGAATGCCCCGTGGACAACAGGCTGTAGAGGTGTTGCTGGATGCCTTGGAGGCGTTCGTAGACAATGGTGGAGGAGAGTTCCTTGAGGAGGAGCTGCTCCGGCATCAACCGCGTCAATGGCACCAGGGAGCCGCCCACCTTCAGCGCGTAGGCCATGGCAATGTTGTCCGGATGGCAGGGCACCGGGATGACGTCCAGGTCACCAAACACGGGGAACTGGTCCAGGATGTCCTGGCGCACCTCGGAGAGGGTGAGGCGGTCTGTCTCCGGATTGAATTGCTCCGCGCGTCCGGCGTTCTGGATGGGTTGGAACGTCACGCCACGCACACAGCGTTGTTCCGCCGCAAAACGCAGGATGTCCCCAATGGCGTGGTCGTTGAGGCCCTTCTTGAGGGTCACCACCAGCGTTGTGGAGATGTTGGCGGCGTTGAGCGCTTCCAGCGCCTTCAGACGCGTCTCCGTCAGGTTTACTCCGCGCAACTCCCGCAGCGTCCGCTCTTCGAGGCCGTCAAACTGCAGGTAGATTTCCAGGCCTTTCTTCTGTTCCTCCAACGCCGCCACCAACGCGGGCTCGCGCGCCAGGCGGATTCCGTTGGTGTTGACCATGAGGTGTTTGATGGGACGTTGGCGGGCCATCTTGAGGATGGTGAGGAACTCCGGATGGACGGTGGGTTCTCCGCCGCTGAGCTGGAGCACGTCCGGTTCACCTTCATTGGCCACCACCGCGTCCAACATGCGGGCAATGTCCTCCAGGGACCGGTGACGTTCGCTGCGCGGAGAACTGTCCGCGTAACAGATGGGGCAGGCCAGGTTGCAGTGGTCGGTCAGTTCCAACACGGTCACGCAGCTGTGCTGTTCATGGTCCGGGCAGATGCCGCAGTCATACGGGCAGCCGTGCACGGTGGCGGTGTTGAACCGCTGGGGCATCTGGCCGGCTTTGAGGAAACTGCGGCAGCGTTGGTAATACGCAGCGTCGGTGGAGATGAGGACGCGCTGGATCTTGTGCTGCGGGCAATTCTTTTGCAGGTAGACCTTGTTGTCCTGGATAAGGACCTTGGCCTCCACCTTGCGCAGGCAAACACCGCACACGCTGTTGGTCAGCTCATAGAAGAGATAGGGCCGGTCTCCCATGGAACCCCCGGTGCGTGCGCGCGGAGGACCCTACACCCAAACCGCAGGTCAATACATCCAGGAGAACTTCTTGTAGTCCTGCTTGCGCTTTTCCAGGAACGCGTCGCGGCCTTCGCGGGCCTCGTCGGTGCCGTAGGCCAGACGCGTGGCTTCACCGGCAAACAACTGCTGGCCCACCAGCCCGTCATCAATGAGATTGAAGGCAAACTTGAGCATGCGCTGCGCGGTGGGGGATTTCCCGTTGATTTCACGGGACCATTGCAGCGCCTCCTCCTCCAGCTTCCCATGCGGGATGACGGCGTTGACCATGCCCATGTCAAACGCGTCCTGCGCCGAATAGCTGCGCCCAAGGAAGAATATTTCACGTGCGCGTTTCTGCCCCACCTGGCGCGCCAGGTACGCGCTGCCAAAACCGCCATCAAAGGACGCCACGTCAGCATCTGTCTGTTTGAAGACCGCGTGTTCCTTGCTGGCCAGCGTAAGGTCCGCCACCACGTGAAGGCTGTGACCGCCACCGGCGGCCCAACCGTTGACCACGGCAATGACCACCTTGGGCATGAACCGGATGAGGCGTTGCACTTCCAGGATGTGCAGGCGTCCCAGGCGCGCGGGGTCGGTGACCTTCACGTCATCATCCGAATATTTGTAGCCGTCCTTCCCGCGGATGCGCTGGTCTCCGCCGCTGCAGAACGCCCAGCCGCCGTCCTTGGGGGAAGGCCCGTTGCCGGTGAGCAGCACCACGCCCACGTCAGACCATTGCCGCGCGTGGTCCAGCGCGGTGAACAGTTCATCCACGGTGCGCGGGCGGAACGCGTTGCGCACCTCCGGGCGGTTGAACGCAATACGCACCGTCCCGGTGTCCCTGGCGCGGTGGTAGGTGATGTCCTTGAACTTGAAGCCCTCCACCTCATTCCACAGCGCGGCGTTGAAGATGGTGCTCACCATGACGTCATTCCTCCGGCGCCCCGGCGGGGCGGCCACATGTCGGTGGGGACCATAGAGATGTGGGGTGTCCCTGTCATGTTGACGGCGGGGCTCGCGTCCGGGCCAGCAACGCGGTAGTTTGACGTGGTGCTCCCCAGCCTGACCCTTGTGATGTTGCTGCCGGTACAAGCGCCCTCGTTGTCCAGTGTGGCCGTGTTCAACCTGGAGACGCGCGCCGGGGTGGAGCAGGACGCGGGGGTGGTGTTGACCAGTCAGGTGGTGGCGTTCACCCGTCAACGCAGTACCTTTGCGCGCGTCATCAGCGCCTCCGAAGTGGAAGCAGCCCTGGGCCTGGAGCGCCAGAAACAGTTGTTGGATTGTGACAGCACCAGCTGCATGACGGAGATTGCCGGCAGCCTCAACGTGAGCCACATCCTGCTGGGGAGCCTGGGCCGTCTGGGTGACAGCGTGTTGCTGGACCTGCGCGTGGTGGCGGTGCGCACGCAGTTCCTGGCGGCCAGCGTGACCCGGCGGGTGGTGGGTGGAAAAGCGGATGAATTGTTGGACGTGTTGCCTGGCGCGCTGGATGAGCTGTTTGGCCTGGCAGGGGTGTTGAAGCCGCCGCCGCCACAAGCCTTGTGGCCCAAAGCGTTGTTGGGCACGGGTGCCGTCACCGCCGTGGGAACGGGCCTGGCGTTGGTGGCAAGCCTGGCCACCGCGGGTGCGGCGGTGACGTTTGTGGCGGCGTTGTACGGGCTGGTTCCGGTGGATGTGCGCGGCGTGGAATTTCAGACGCGCATGGGGATCCTGACGGCGTTGGGTGCGGGCGCGGGTTTGATGTTGGTGTTGACGGCGCTGGGTGCGGTGGTCACGTTGGGCGTGCTGGGCGGCGGCGGGTATGGACTGGTGCAGCCATGAACCACAACCTGCTGGGCCGCGTTGTCCTGCTGTGGACGGTGGGGCTCACCGTGGGATGCACCCAGGGCATGGTGTGCAGCAGTGCAGCGGATTGTGCACCAGGCAACACCTGTGACGCCAACGGGCGTTGCAGCAGCCAGCTTTCATCCACGTCATCTTCCGGGACCCAGGCGTCCTCCATGCGCAATCCCACGTGCGGTGACGGCGTGTGGGACCGCCTGGCTGAAGAATGCGACGACGGCAACAACGACCCTGGAGATGGCTGCGACGGTTTTTGCAGGGTTGAGGCTGCGTCCAGCAGCCAGGGAGGCCGTTCTTCCACCAGCGTGGCGGGAACCTCCAGCGGTGGCCGTTCAAGTTCGGGTGTCCCGTCGTCAACCAGCGCTCCGTCATCGTCATTTCCGCAAAGCTCAAGCGCAGCAACATCCCTGGTGCCATCCAGCGTGATGGGTTCATCCACCTCAACACCGGCATCTTCCACGTCCACCGGTACGTCCTCCCCAACAATGCCCTCCGGTGGAACAAGCAGCGCCGCGTCTTCATCCTCCACCATGACGTTATCCAGCAGCAGCCCGGCAACCTCCTACGCCTGCCCCACGGTCACCGTGTCCCTGAACAACAACGTTTTGTTGGAGGGTCAATCAGAAAGCCTGTTGCTGGTGGAGATTGTCCAGGGGGATCCTTTGCTGGACTACACCGTGACCCTCCAAACCTCGGCGTCAGCGCCGTTTGGCCTGGTGCAGTCCAGCGTCATTTTCCCCGCCCCCTTGCGCGGGCCAACGGCAGTGGGCGTGGTGGCCACAGGGACCTACGACAACTACGCGCGCACGGGTGACGCCAGCGGGTTCATCAACGCCACCCTGCAACGCGCGGGTTGTCCGCTCAGTTCGGTGAGCTCCAACACCATCACGGTGCTGGACAATGACCGGTATGTTTTCATTGCGCCGGCCACCGTGTCCGGTGGCGCGGCCAGCGGCATGGACCCCAATGTGTACTGGGACAACTTTTGTGCGGCGCAGCGGGGAACACACCACAACGTGGCGTGGAAGGCGCTCATTGCCACAAGCACCCGTCAGTCACCCGTCAGCGGCGGGTTGAACTGGGTGCTCAGGCCAACCCACAATTACATCCGCTCGGACCGCATGGAGATGGCGGGCCCGTGGGTGTTTGACACCAATGCCCTGGCCATCCCGTTGTTCCCCTTTGGCAACGTGGTGGAGGCCAATGAGACCCCGGCGGCGCCCATCTGGTTGGGATTCTCCTACCAATGGGAAAACACCGGCACCAACTGCAACAACTGGCAAGCCGGCGCGTCCACCGCTTTGACCGCCGAGCCCGGCGGGATGGACCTGGGCACGTTCTTCATCACCGAGGCCGCAGACTGTACCGCGGTGGGCACCATCCTGTGCGTGGAGCAATGATGAAATGGAACGCCGTATTGGAGGCCAGCGCGCTGCAGCAGGCGCGGCTCATTGCCACCCGCCAGATTTCCAGTGAAGAACTCACGCGCATCTACCTGGAGCGCATTGAAACGCTCAACCCGGTGCTGCAGGCCTTTGTGCGCGTGTGGCCCAAGTCCGCTCTCAAAAGTGCGCGTGAAAAAGACGCCATGGTGGCTTCGGGCGCGGCGCTGCCGGCGTTCCACGGCGTTCCCATGGGCGTCAAAGACCTCAACATGGTGCGCGGTCACATCACGCGGTTTGGGTCCCGTGCGGTGGCCATTCCGGCGCCCAAGGACTGCAACACCACCACGGCCTTGCGGCGCGGCGGGTTTGTGCTGCTGGGGAAGACCTCCACCTCGGAGCTGGGTGCCCTGCCCGTGACCGAACCAGGCAACCATCCACCCACGCGCAATCCCTGGGACCAGAGCCGCACGTCCGGCGGCAGCAGCGGTGGGGCGGGCGCGGCGGTGGCGGCGGGTTTGTTGCCGTTGGCGCAAGGTTCTGACGGCGGAGGATCCATCCGCATTCCCGCGGCCCTCAACCACCTCTACGGCATCAAACCCTCCCGTGGCCGGGTGCCAAACCCGTACGGGCTGCCGGATGCCAACATCATCTACACCTGTGGTCCCATCACCCGGAACGTGGACGACGCTGCGGCCATGTTGGACATCCTGTGCGGGTTGGACGTGGGCAAGCCCCACTGGTTGGCGCCGCCTTCGTCCACGTTTGCGCGGTTGTGCCGGGAGAAACTTCCGCCGCTGCGCATTGGCGTGGTGGTCACCAACCCGGTGGCACCGGTCCACCCGCGCATGAAGCAGGCCGTGGAAGACGTGGCGCGCATCCTCATTGGGCTGGGACACACCACCGTGGAGCGGGAGGTCCCGGACATCTCCGTCAACGAGTTTTTGCCCATCTGGCAGTTCCAGGTGGCGCAGGCGCCGGTGTTTGTCCACAACCGTTTGCAGCCGGTGACGCGGTGGTTGCGTGAGCCCGGAAAGAAGCTGCGTGAAGCGGACGTGCTGCCCATCCAACAGGCCATGACCCAGCGGTTGTTGGGGATGATGGACGGCGTGGACGTGTTGTTGACGCCCACGGTGGGCATTCCCACGCCGGAGGTGGGCGCGTTTGCTGGCCTGCCACCGGACCAGGCGTTTTATGCCGCGGCGGCCATGGGCGCGTTCACTGCGCCGGCAAACATCACGGGTGCCCCCAGCGCCAGCATTCCGGCGGGTTTGCTGGAAGGCCGTTGGCCGGTGGCCGTGCAGCTCACCGGGCGGCTGGGCGAAGACGCGCGCGTGCTGGCGTTGTCCCGCGTGTTGGAAGAGGCCATGCCGTGGGCCGGGCGCTGGGCTCCGCTGGCGGGCCGGCCATCCTCCGGTTGACCGTCCGCCAAGGCGCTGAACACATCCCCCCACCCCCGGGCCGATACCCTCAGTGTGCGAAGAAAGCCCCGTACAAACGGGCTTCTTCCGACGGAGGGTGGCAATGGCCAGCGGCTTGAGCAGGGCAGAGGTGGCAGGAAACCGCGCGGTGTCCAGGCGCTTGGAGTCCGGCACCCTGGCGCAAGGCGCCGAAGAATCCACCGTCAAGACCGTGGAACGTATGTTGCGCCTGGCGGGTTTTGACCCCGGCGTGGTGGACAACAAATTTACGCCACGCACCACCGCGGCGCTGAGCCGGTTCCAGCAGAGCGTGGGGCTTCCGGCCACCGGTGCCTTGGATGAGACCACGTTTGGCGCGCTCAAGGGCGTGCAGCAACGCGTGCGCAACCAGGACGGGTTCATTGGTGTGGGCCAGTCCGGCGCGCGCGTGATGCGCGCGGAGCAGCGGCTGCAAAAACTGGGTTACAACACGGGTGCTGTCGACGGAGTGTACGACCAGGACACGGCCAAGGCCGCGCGGGCATTCTTTCGCGATCAGAAGGACATCAAGGACTACAGCGGCACGCAGCTGGGCACCGGCGGACAAAAGAAGCTTGCGCAAGAGACCGCGGCCCTGAACCACGCACCGGAACACCGCCGCGTGAAACCGGACCGCGCGCACCGGCGTTTGGATGCGGCCACTGTGACCGCGTCCCAGGCGCGCCGTGATGACGGAACGCTGGGTGTGCGTGAGGGTGACCGCGGGCGCGCGGTGAAGAACATCCAGGCGCACCTGAAGGCCGCGGGGTTTGACCCCCAACATGTCAATGGCGTGTTTGATGAGCGCACCACCGGCGCGCTCAAGGCGTTCCAGCGCAAAAGCGGCTTGCCGCAAAGTGGCCAGGTGGACCCGGGCACGTGGCGCAAGCTGCGGGATGCGCGCCTGGAGGCGCGCACCGCCACGTCCCCGTCACAGGGCATGGGCGAACGCAGCGCCGCGGTGTTGCGCACCGAGAGGCTGCTGAAAAAAGCCGGACTCAACCCGGGCCGCGTGGATGGACTGTTTGACCGCAACACGCAGAACGCCGTGCGGCGCTTTGAACGCAAACACCACCGGCCGGTGAATGGGCGCGTGGACACCAAGGACCTGGCGGCCATCAAGCGCACCGTCAACAACGATGTGGGGCCCACCACGGTGACCCACGGGTACAACGCCGGCAGCCCCTACAAGCTGCGCGTGGCGCGGGTGGAAGGAAAGCTGGTGGAGGAGCACGTGGCGCGCGCGTACAAGCGCATGGAGGCCGCGGCCCGCAAGGACGGCGTGGAGCTCAACATTGTGAGCGGCTTCCGGACCATGGCCGAGCAGAAGGTGCTCTACCAGCGCTGGCTCAACGGGACGGGCAACCTTGCGGCGCGCCCGGGCTTCTCCAACCACCAGAACGGGCGCGCGCTGGACCTCAACGTGCAGACCGGCAGCTCCGACGCTGTTGGCGTGGGTGCGGTCTACAACTGGCTGGCGCGCAACGGCGGCAGGTTTGGTTTCCGCCGCATCCCGGCCGAGGCCTGGCACTGGGAGTACCAGGGAAAAGTGGGCGTCTGAAATCCGGCGCTATTTGCCGGGCTTTCCTTTGAAGAACGCGAGAAAGCGCGCCCACAGGCCGGGGGATGTTTCTTCCTCGGCGCCGGGAATTCCACCCACCGGAAGGTCCGTCTTCAGGCGTTCTTTGCCCATGCGGGCCACCGCATCGTCGGAGAGCTGCTGGGTGACCAGCTTGATTTCCCGCTCTTCCCCGGTGCGCAACATGCGGGCCTTCACCGTCAGAAGGCATTCACTGGACAGCTGGAAGGTGAGCTCGGCGCGCGTGATGCCCTTGTTGGCGCCGGGGTCCTCCACGCTGAGGCAACCCAACAACTCATTGTCCTCCACCTTGTCCGAATCACCCTGGTAGACATTGATTTTGAGCGGCTGCCCCGGCGCACTTTCCCGCAGGACGTTGACGTCCGCCGGGAGTGCCGTGTTGCGCGCCAGGATTTCCTGCATTTCTCCGGCGCCACCCGGCAACCCAATGGGCACGGGCAACACGTCCACCAGCGTTGGCGCACTTCCCGCTTCACGCGAGCCGGCCACCAGTGCCGCCCCCAACGCCACCACCTCATCCGGGTTGACGCGTTTGGAGGGCTGCTTGCCAAAAAACTGCGCCACGCGTTGCTGCACGTACGGCATGCGGGTCTGGCCGCCCACCAGGATGACGTCGCCAATGTCTGCGGGTTTGAGCTTGGCGGCGTTGAGCGCCAACAGGCAGATGTTGAACGCGCGGTCCACCAGCGGCTTGGTGAGAAGCTCCAGCGTCTCCCGCGTGATGTTCATTTCAAAGTTCACCACCTTGCCGGCCTTGTCCACACTCAGGTTGGGCAGCTGCACGGTGGTGGTCTTGGCGTTGGACAACGCCTGTTTGGCATCCTTGGCGGCGGTCATCAGCCGTTCCATGGTGCCGCGGTCCAGGTTGGCGTCCGGGTATTTCTTCTTGAGGTCCGCAACAATGTGGTCCGCCAGGGTGCGGTCAAAATCCAGACCACCCAGGAACGTGTCCCCCGCGGTGGCCTGCACCACATAGAGGGACCCGGCAATGTCCAGGATGGACACGTCAAACGTACCGCCGCCCAGGTCAAAGATGAGGACGGTGGACTGTTCGCTGCGTTTGTGGCCGTAACACAGGGCCGCGGCGGTGGGCTCATTGACCACGCGCAACACCCTGAGGCCCGCGCGCTCTCCGGCCAGGCGCACCGCATTGCGCTGCTTTTCGGTGAAATACGCCGGGACGGTGACGCAGGCGTAACGCACCGAACGACCCAGGGACTGTTCGGCCACGGTCTTCATTTCCATCAGGATGCAGGCGCCCACTTCCACCGGGGACACCAGGCGCCCATCAATGCGCGCCGCGGCGTGGCCTTCACTGTCGGCGGCAATTTCATACAACATGCGCCCGCCGTACTGCTGCACCAGCGCCTTGGAATACGCGCGACCGATGAAACGTTTGGTGCCATACGCGGTGCGGCCGGGATCGGTGAGCATGCGGCGTTCGGCGGCCTGGCCAATGACCGGGCGGCCACGCTCATCCAGGATCATGATGGAGGGAACGGTGTTGTATCCAAGACGGGACGCAATGACCCGTGGGACGCCGTTTTCCACCACCGCCACGCAGCTGTTGGTGGTGCCCAGGTCAATGCCCACCACCAGCTCGTCTGCCGTGGGGCCGGTGTCCTTGGGCGGGGCCATCATGCATGGAAGCAACATGCGCCGGACGTCTTCATCCACGCCGGGTTCAATGAACGTGAAACGCAGCACCATGCCCGGTGCGCCTTCAGACTGCGGAATGCTCTTGACCACCACACCCAGCGCGCACATCAGCCGCATGGCAAAACGGCCCAGCATGACCTCCAGGCGCACCATGGTGCCCACCGGCGGTGGCGTGGGGTTGCCCAGGAACAGCCCTTCCGGCGTCACACACAGGTCAAGGTAGTTTTGCAGCTGGGCGGCGCGTTCCAGTTTGAGCTGCCAGTCCAACATGCCCGGCGCGCCCGGCAGCACCGGCGCGTTTGCAACGTTGGGTGGTGGCAACGTTGAAGGCGGCGGCGAGGGCGGGGGCTGGACCGTGGCGGCGGGTTGCAGTGGCTCGGTGGGCTTCTTGCTCACAAAATAGGTGCTCAACGGGTGTCCTTGGGCCGTGGGACGCGCGGAAGTTGCATTGGGCAACCGCGTTGACGGAGGACGTAACATGGCCACGCAGACCAGTAACCCTGGGGGTTTGCCGTGGTGGGCGCCTGTAGGGAATTGGGCTGTTCACGGCGGAGCGGCACCTTGGGTGTTGTTGGGTGGCGCGCGCGTCAGCCCACGCCGGCCTGCGCCGCGTGGAGACCACCCGGTGCGTTGGCTTGTGGTGACAACGCGCGCACGCACACCGCGGAGGCACCGGCGCACTGGCCGGCCACATCACACGCATGACGCAGCAGCTCCATCATCTCCACCACGCGCGCGGTGGTCTCCGGATCACCATCCAGGCACCGGACCTCTTCCACGTGGAGGTCAAAGAGCCTACGGCTGTGCCGCCGCGCGGCCGCCACCGCTCCAAGTGCGTCTGTGGCGCCGTCTGTGACCTGGGATGAAACGCAGCACATCAACGTGGAAAGGTGTTCCGCGGCGTCTGCCACCTGGTGGGCCAGGTCCAGTACCCCACGTGGCGCCGCCGGATGCGGGTGCGTGTGCAGCAGGCCTGCGGCGTCAAAAAGCAATGCGGGAATGTCCGCCAGGTCCACGGCCAGTGGCCACCGGTCCAGACAGGTGTGGGCAGCGGCGGCCGCATGCTGGGCCAGAGCCATCAAATCCGCCGCGTGGGGTTCGCGTGCAGCGGGGCGCGGGGCCTCGGCGCACGCAAGCATGGCCAGGGAGGCAAGACGCGCGGTGTCCGCAAGGGCAAGCAGCGGGTTGGACAGCACGGGAAGGGACGGGTTGTGGGAAGACATGGGTGACACCTCAGGAGGCACCCTGAAGGGCGTTGGTGACGTTGCGGTGAACGGGCAAAAAACTTCCGGCCAATTGTTGTGCCGCCCACGCGGCGCATGCGGCGGTCTCCACGTGTTTTCCCAAACGTTGCCCACCCAGGCCGCGGCCACCGCTACACCGGGCGCCATGTTGTGCGGGAGGCACCCTTGTTCCAAGACCACACAAGTTCGGCGCTGTTCTACCTGGCAACCCACACGCCGGTGGACCCGGCACAGCACGCGTGGCCACCCGAGGCACGTTCCAGGCTGCTGGAGCATTTTTCGCGTTGGGCCCGGGGGTTGCGCCGCGCCCGTCGCCGGCGTTGGGCCACTGCAGGGACCCTGCCGGGACGCGGGGATGATGCCGGGCTTCAGGGTGGTGGTTGACCCAGCTCTTCCAACACATCCCGCGCGGTCTTTTGCACGTACGCCACGTCCACCAGCGCGGCGGCCCGCACGCGCAACAACGCGGTGGACAGCTGGGTGACGCGCTGTTGCGTCTTTTGCAGCAACGCAGTGGGAACGCCGGGATGCCAGCGCGCCTCGGCCAGGGCATCCACAAGCTCCAGGGAGAGGTGTTGGGCCGCGGCCTCCACCGACGACAGGGCGGCGCCTTCACCGCTGGAACTGGCATGTTGCAGCGCCTGGCTGGCCAGCCGCTCCACGTTGGACAGCCGCCGCCCAAATACCGCGGGGTAGAACGGCGCGGTCACCACCGCGTTGACCACCAGGGACGCCAGCGCGCCCAGCACCACCGCCGCCACGCGTATTTCCACCGTCATAAACGCCTGGTGTCCGGGAATGAGCACCACATACAGCGCCGAAAATCCGGCCACGGTGTAGGCGCGTCCCAGGCCCAGAAGAAACGCGCCGCCCACGCTCACCAACAACGCCAGGGACACCTGCAACGGGACGGGCAGCGGCAACAACGTACACACCGCGGCCAGCACGCCGGCCCCCACCGCGCCCACCAGCTGCTCGCCGCTGCGGCGCAACCCGGAGGTCAACGTGGGAGACACGCTGAGCAGCGCCACAAACGCCGCGCTCAACAGGTCCGGGATGCCCAGCAGGTGACAGCCCAACGTTGCCAGTCCCGCCGCCAGCGCGGCCTTGGCGGTGAGAAAGTAGGGATTGGCAACCAGCGGGTTCATGGCGCGGCCAAGGACTACTGGTCCAACCCGTACATCTTCATCCAGCGCGCCCCGGTGCCGTCCATCAGCGCGGTGATGCCCTTGCAGTTCAGCGGGTTGGTGGCTTCGCGGTCGGCCTCGTACATACACTGCTCGCGTTTGTCCTCGGGCTGGGCCTGGCATTCGGCAATGGCCGCGGTGGAATCTCCCTCGGCGCAGGCCAGGTCCTCCTTGCTCATGCTGGGACAGTCCTTGATGAACTCCACCTTGAGGTTGGCCACGTTGTTGCGGAGTTTGTGGAAGAGGTCCAACGGCAGCGTGGCTTCCCACTGCCCTTCCAGGCCCGGACGCATGCGGTCAAAGATGGCCGCGCAGCGCGCGTTCATCCCGCCACCACCACCTCCGCCTCCGCCGCCCGCAGAAGAGCCCGACGTGGCACCCTTGTCCGACGCACACCCCAACGCACCACATGCCAAAAGCAACAGCCCCGCCTTGCAGCACACATTGATCATGCCGCCAGCGTAGATGCCGTTGGGCCCACCCGCCAAGCCACCGGTGGATGATCTTCCCCGGACCCCGTCAGCCCGTGGTGTACGTCTCCACCGACGCCTCACGGCCGCGCACGGTGATGGCCCCCACGGGCTTGAGGGGCGGCAGCGGCCGCTCTCCTGGTTGCGCCGTGGCCGCGCGGTGGACTGCGTCACTCAACAGGATGCCCACGCTGTGGTCCTTGGTGGCGGCCTGGAGCCGCGCCGCCAGGTTCACCGTGTCTCCCACCACCGTGTATTGCGCGTGTTGCGTGGTTCCAACGTTCCCCGCCACCACCGGCCCGTGATGGATCCCAATGCCCTGCTGCAACGGCGCCAGACCTTCCTGGGCCCGCCACCGGTTGTGGTCCACCAATGCGTTTTGCATGCCCACCGCGGCCCGCAACGCGTTGGCCGCATCCGCGCCGCTGCCGCGCGGCGCACCAAACACCGCCATGATGGAATCACCCACGTATTTGTCCACCACCCCTCCGTGGCTGTGGATCACCGCCACCATGGCCTCAAGGTACGCATTGAGCTCCCGCACCAGCTGCTGCGGGTCCAGCCGTTCGCTCATGGCGGTGAATCCGCGCAGGTCACTGAACAACACCGCAACGTCCATGCGCTCGCCACCCAACGTGAACGTGGCCGAGCTCAGCGCGTGCTCGGCCACAGCGTCGGACACGTATGCACCCAGGCGCTCGCGCACCCGTGTGACTTCCAGCACGGTGCCCGCCGCGGTGTTGACCAGGTTGCGCGCGCGTGACGTCATCAGGAACGCCAGCACGCCGCACAACACCAACGTCATCACCACAAAGACCACGTGACCCAACGGGTAGGCCACCGTGTCCCCGGAACGCCGGATGTCCAACCACGCCAACAGGCCAAACGCGGCCAACACCCCCACGGTGGACGGCACCACCAAGGACCGGGACAAACGCAGCCCCGCCGCCGCAATGGCGCACGGGAACACCAGCATGAACGGGGAGTACATCAACCCCACGTGCATCTCCGCCGGGAAGAGCACCAACGCCACCAGGCCGCCAAACACCAGCGTCACATCCAACAACACCCCCAGCAGCAACCGCCGCCGGATGGCCTGCCACGCCAGCTCCGTCTTCACGCGGAACAGCGGAATGGACAGCACCATGCCGGTGGTGATCACCGTCGTGGCCAGCCATTCGCGCGGGTCACCCGCCAGCAACAGCGCGTGGTTGAACAACACTTCGCGCGTCACGGCCATGGCGCAAAACAGGATGCGCAGCAGGGAGAGCCCGCGTTCACCCTCAATGGCCGCGGCGTTGAACAACGCCTGGATGCGCGGTTCCACTTCCTGTGTGACGCTGCGAATGGGCGCCAGGGTTGCCTTGACCGCTGGTTGCATGCGGTCAACGCTGCCACGCGGTGTTGGGGCGCTCAAGAAACCACGCCGGGAGGGGCCACCCATGTGCACCGTAGGCGTGTTGTTCACCCCGGAGGACGGGGTGGTCACCTTCAAACAGTGTGATCTTCCCTACCGTGCGCGTTTTTTTCCGCCGCGCGTCCAGGACGGGGTGTTGCCGTTCTTGCGGGACGGCGCCCCGGGGCCGTACGCGGGCTGCAATGACCACGGCGTGATGCTGGTGGGCGCAGACGCGTACGTCTCCGAGGGCGAAGCAGACCAGGAAGCCCTGGCCAGCGTGGACACCATGGCGGCATACGCCCACGTTCTGCAGCACGCCCAGAGCGCTGAAGAAGCCGCCAGCATCCTGACGGAATTCTACGAAGAGGAACACGCGCTGGACATTGCGCTGCTGGCCGATGGCGACGAGGCGTGGCTGTTGGAATCTTCGCCGCGCGGCGGCGTGGCGCATGCGCGTCTGGATCAAGGCTGGCTGGTGGCCACCAACCACTTCCGCCTGCTTCCCGGTGCTGTGGAATGGCGGGAGAACCAGAGCACGTACCTGCGCCTGGACCGCGGTGAAGAGATCCTGCGGGAGGACCCCAGCCTGGATGGTGTGGCCGCGTTGCTGTTGGACCAGGCGTTTGGCCGCACCGAACGCTCCATCTGTCGCGTGGCCCGTCGCCGCGGCGAATATTCCACGCACGCCAGCGTGGTGATGCGCGCGCGTCCCGGTGGCGGGATGGATTGTGTGTCGCTGCGCGGGGGAAATCCGCGCACCAGGCGCGCGCAGGTCTGGCACAACGTGTTTGATGGGGACCCTCCGTCACGCACGCCGGTGCGGCTGTGGGATCTGGAGGACGCACTCGGCAGCGGCATGCGTTGAAGGCTCCCTGACCCAGGAGGCTGTTGTGGCAGGGCGGCTGGCCCGGGGTGTTGGTGGCCCGCATTGGTGGTTGGGCTGGTTAGAGGGGGGCGGGTTTGGGGACCCAAAGTCGGCGGCTCGGGTGGTGCCCCCTGGGGTTGCCATCAAAGCGTAATACGCTTTGATGTGTGGTCCAATGAAATCAACAAGTTACGGGCAAAAAAGACAAAGCGTATTACGCTTTGTTTGAGGGGAGACCTGGGCAGGTCGCGCCCACTTGTGCACAAGCGCGGAGGCATGCGCCACCCCACCCTGGGCAGGGGCAGGACCAGACCAACAGGCGATGGATCCTGCGGTGCTTCCCAAAGACCCTCCCCATAATCAGCCCATGCCCACCAATGCTGGCCTGTTCCAATTGGGACTGCACCCTCCGCTTCAACAACCTCCGGGGCGTCACGAGCCCTCCCGCGCGCCAGGAGGGCCGGAAGGACTACGGCCGCAGCTCAAACGACACGCGGTCCACAACCCCGTTGGCACCGCGGGCTTCCAGCACATGCATCCCCACCTCCAGCACCGGCGTGGCGCGCACCAGTCCCGCACCCTGGGCGACGACCGTTGCGTCCAACACCAGCGACACCGTCTCCCCCGACGGCGCGGCCGCGATCAACAACACGCCCTGCGCAGAATCACCGCGTGCGGAGGTTTGCGTGAAGACCTCACCCTCACCCGGCGAAAGGACCTTCACGCGCGTCACCGCCGCCGTCACCGGCAGCCCCGCGCGCACACCCCAGGGCACCAGCACTTCCTCCAGACGCAACACGCCACCAGCCTGGTGCACCGTGCAGGTGTGCTGCGGAGCGCTGCCTTGCGCAAACATCTCCTGACGCGCGCCGGAACAGAACGGCCCCGGTGTCATTCCGCTGAGCAGGCACACCGGACGCATCACACCGGCGGGACGCGGCAGCGGTGGCGGGTCCTGGTCATGGATGGAGCGCATCATCCGGTGCCACAGCAGACCTGCGCCCGTGACGCCGGAAACACCGGTCATGGACCGCCCGGAAAAATCTCCCGCCCACACAGCCACCAGGTAGCGGCTGGAATAACCCACCGCCCAGTTGTCACGAAAATCCTTGCTGGTTCCCGTCTTCACCGCCGCCTCAAAGGGGAGCGCCAACGCGGACTGTCGACCAAAGGCGCGCGACCGCGCCACGTCATCCATGAGGATGTTGGTGATGTTGCGTGCGCTGCCCACGGAGACAACCTGGCGTGGCGCAACCGTTGGCGCGTCCTCACGCAGGCGCAAACTGCCGGCCACGCCGGAACGTGCCAGGGTCAGATACGCGGTGGCCACGTCCCACAACGTGACATCCACGCCACCCAGGATGACGCCCAGTCCCAACGCGTCCTGGTCCACCTGCAATGGCAACACGCCAAAGTCCCGCAGGATTCCCGGAAGCGCACCCACGCCCAACCGCGCCGCAAGATCCACACTGGCCAGGTTGTAGCTGTTGGCCAACGCATCCCGCAGCAACACCGGACCGTGCTGGCGGCCATCAAAGTTGCGCGGAAGATATTGCCCTCTTCCAGCCGCAAACGGCCGGGCCACGTCATACAACACGGTGGCTGGCGTCATGTTGTGGTCCAGTGCCGCGGCGTAGAACAGCGGCTTGAGCGTGCTGCCGGGGCTGCGCGGTGCCACCACGCCGTCCACCTGGCCGGCCAGCGCGCCCTGGAAGCTGGCGCTCCCCACGTACGCGCGTACGGAGCCGCTGGCCACGTCCACCACCAGCACGGCAGCCTGGTGCACGCCCCGCACGCCCAGTTCGTCCACGGTGCGGGTCACCAGTGTTTCCGCGCGCTGTTGGATGCCGGGCTCCAGCGTCGTCACAATCTCGCGTGGGTTTGTTCCGCTGGCCTCACGCAGCAGGCGCATCACGGCGTGCGGTGCCGCCAGCGGCCAGGCGGCCGGAAGCACGGTGATGGGTTCTTCCAGCGCCCGCGCCACATCCTCCGGCTGGAGGTGGCCCTGCTTCACCAAGAGGTCCAAAACGTGGCGCCGTCGGGAAAGTGCCGCCTCAAGACCATCCGTGGTGCGCGGGTCATACCGCCGTGGTGCCCGCGGAATCACCGAGAGCAGGCTGGCTTGCGCCAACGACAGGTTCCCCGGCGCCACGCCAAAATATTGCAGTGCGGCCTCCTGCAGACCCGTGACCTGCCCGCCGTACGGCGCACGCGCCAGGTAGTGCTCCAGGATCCGTTGTTTGTCCCAGTGGCGTTCCAGGGCGCTGGCCCACCACATCTCGCGCAGCTTCTGGCCCAAGGTGCGCGGCCCCGGAAGACACAGCCGCACCAGCTGTTGGGTGATGGTGGATCCTCCAAAGGCCACCCGTCCCAGGCGCACGTTGAGCCACACCGCGCGGGCCAGGGCCACCACATCCACGCCGTGGTGATCGTAAAAACGGTGGTCCTCCCCCGCCAGCGTGGCCGCCACCGCGTGCGGGGACAGCTCCGCCAACGGCGCAAGGCCACCGCGGCTGCCGTGGGGATTGACTGTTTCATGCAACAGCGTCCCATCCCGGGCCAGAAGCCGGGTGGATGGCACCGGCGCGGACAACGCGGCGGGCAACGGAAGCCAACGCCACGCGGCCTCCAGCCCCAGGGCCAGCAGCACCAACCCACCCAGCACCCACCGCATCACCCTTGCCACGGCGTTGTCTGATAGAAGGCCCGGCATCCAGAAGGAAGCGCCCGCCTCCAGCGGCGCAAGGAGCTGCTCATGGTCCGGCTGTTGTTGCGGTTGGTGCTCAATGCCGCGGTGTTTGTGGGCGTCTCCCAGCTGGTGCCGGGGTTCCACGTGAGTGACTGGAAGGCCGCGGCCATTGCCAGCGTGGTGTTTGGGGTGGTCAACGCCATCATTCGCCCCGTGCTGGGACTCATTGCGCTGCCGTTCACCATCATGAGCCTGGGCCTGGTGGCGCTGCTGCTCAACGCGGCCATGATGGGGCTGGCAGCCTACCTGGTGCCGGGATTCTCCATTGATGGCCTGGTGCCCGCGTTGTTGGGCTGGCTGTGCGTGAGCGTGGGCAGCGGCCTGGTGAGTTGGGTGCTGAAAAAGGATTGATTGTCAAACTGGTTGTCATTTTGGGGGGTTTCTCTGTCGGCCAAAGCGCGGCCTTCAGCAGATATTTTCCGACGGATACGGGGTTTTCCCTTGCCAACACACCAGGGCGTTGGCCAAGGTGCGCAACACCCATGAAGCGCCCGGAAGAACCCTCAGAATTGGATTGGTCCCTGCTGGCCGCCATGGAGGCGGTGAGCGTCCTGGTGCGCGCGGATGCGGCGCGGGACCTGAGGGAAGAGCGGCTGACCCCCGGTGGGGTGACCTTGTTGGAGCTGGTCCAGTTGCAGCCGGGGGAGACCTCCAGCGGGCTGGCGGCGCAACTGGGCGTGACCCGGCAGGCGGCCAGCAAGGCGGTGGCAGTGCTGTTGGAGGAGGGTCTTTTGGAGACCCGTGCCAGCACCGAAGATGCGCGCGCGCTTCGCATCACGGTGACCGCGGCCGGGCGCCGGGCGCTGGTGCGCGCGCGGGCGCGGCGGGCGGCCAGCGTGGAGGCGTTGCTGCAAACGTTGTCCCAGAAGGAACGCGCCACGTTGTTGACGTTGATGGAGCGCATGCGCACGGCACGCACCGGATCAGAAAGCGTGCTCATCCCCGCCATGGCGTTTTTTGACGTGCCGCATACCCCAAACCCCACGGCCTGAAGCCCCTTTCCGCGTACGTCCTCCACCGTCCCACACCTGTTGGTGTGGCGCGCGGGCGGGAGGCTGTGGAAGGATGCGCCCACCCAACAACCCTGTGGTGGCGGACCCCGTTTGGGGACGTGCAACCACGGCCTGAACGGACACGTGTGAGGGGGCCATGCAGATTGAGGTCTTTGGGCTGACGGACACCGGCCGCATGCGGTCTGGCAACGAGGACAGCATCCTGGTGGCGCCGGAGTTTGCGCTGGGCGTGGTGTGTGACGGCATGGGCGGCCATGAGGCCGGCGAAGTGGCCAGCAAGACGGCGGTGGATTCCATCCACGCGTGGTTCACCGGCGGCGGGGATGACGGCGCACACTACCAGCTGGACCAGCAGGTGCCGCCTCCGGGCAGGATGTTGGCCAGCGCGGTGCTGTATGCAGACCAGTCCATCCGGCTGGCTTCGGCGGCGCCGGGGCGGCAGGGGATGGGCACCACGGTGGTGGCGGCGCTGGTGGTGGACGGGACCTTGTTTGTGGCCCACGCGGGGGATTCCCGGGCGTATTTGTCCAGGGGGACCACCATGACGCAGGTGACGTTGGACCACAGCGTGGTGGGTGACCTGCTGCGCGCGGGCATCATCACCGAGGCGCAGGCCGTCCATGTGAAGAAGAACGCCATCACCCGCGCGCTGGGCGTCACCGACAACCTGGTGGTGGACGTGGACGCGGTGACCATGCAGGTTGGGGATACCGTGCTGCTGTGCAGTGATGGCCTGCATGGGCTGATTGGGGAGCAGGAGATTGGACGCGCCATGTGTTCTGGCGCGGCGTTGGATGCCACCTGCCAGGGGCTCATTGATGCGGCCAACGCGGCGGGTGGGAGTGACAACATCAGCGCGGTGATTCTTCGCGCGCACTGAAAGATCCTTGTGCGGAGGATCCACAAAAAGACCATCAAAATCAGGTTTTTGGGCGCGTAGCCCGCCGGCAGCGGTGATGCTTCGTAGAGCCCGCCTCTGTGCCGGCGTGCCACCACTTCCTGCCTGGCGCCCACGTGCGGCAGGACCACCAACCGACGCAAAACGCACCACAAGCCCGGCCCGGCCATGTAAGAAAAGGTAGCATCTACGTCAAAAGGAGGATAAGGTCCTGCAGAACAAACCAGGGCACGGAGGATTCCATGGGTACCGCACAAACACAGACGTGGGGCGAGCGCCGGGAGACGGTGCGGGTCAACGCGCAGCTTATGGTGCGCTGCTACGACCAGAACCACTTCACGGTGTGTGACGGAGACATCTCCCTGGGGGGCGCGCGCATTGTGTTCCAGGACGCGCCCAAGGACCGCCAGATGGAGGTCCTCTTTGACGGCCCAGACGGTGACGTCCGCCTCCAGGGAGACATCATGTCCGTGCGCCCGTTGCCGCACGGGGCGTTTGAAGCGCGCGTGCGCTTTTTGGACTGGGACGTCATGGACGAGCTTCACCTGGCGCGCATGCTCCACCGCGTCAGTTCGGGTTGGGATGACTGGACCGGGCAGGCCTGACACTTTTTGTTGCGCCCTTTCACCACAAGGCGCGCACCCGTTGTGCCGCCACACCAATGGCCTCCCGCACCGGCGGGGACATGTGCGTGGTGAACTGGGCAGGACGCTCCACCGCCACCACCACCAGCACCACCGTGCAGTGCAGCGCGCCGGGATGGATGACCCGCGCCAGCATCACCGCATCCCGCACGCCCACCGCATGCGAGCTCACCGGCCGCGCCTCGCCCGCCAGCAGCGCGCGTTCGTCCAGCACGCGCACGGTCCCCGGTGGTCCGGCGTCCAACGCGGCATCCACCACCACCACACATTGCGCGTGTTGCATCACGTCCGTCAGGTCCAGCGCGTTGCTGGTGGACCACGCCGTGACGTGTGCGGGGCAGGTCCCCAACGCGGTCACCACCGCGGGTCCCACACCGTCGTCACCGGCAAACGGTTGCCCCAGGCCCACCACCACGGTGCGGTTCAAGGGATGGGGTCCTGCTCCTGGCGCAGCGTGAGCTTCAAAAAGTGCGTGGAGCAGGAGATGCAGGGGTCATGGTTGCGCACGGTCTGTTCGGCCAGCGTGGTGGCGGCGGCGTGGTCCATGTCCGGCAGGCGCGCGGCAATGGCCAACAGGTCCTTCTCAATGGACGGCTGGTTTTGTGACGTGGGCGGGACAATGCGCGCGGTTTCCACCAGGCCTTCATCATCCACACGGTAGTGGTGGAACAACAGGCCACGCGGGGCCTCGGTGGCGGCCATGCCCACGCCGGCGCGCGGGGGACAGGGCACGTGGTCCTGTTGCCGCGGCCGCATCTCCGCAATGATTCCCAGCGCTTCATCCAACGCGTGCACCGTCTCCACGCCGCGCACCAGCAACATCTTGAACGGGTTGTGCACCGGCGCTTTGAGCCCAATGTCCCGCGCCAGCGCCAACGCCACCGGGCGCAGCTTGTCTGCATTGAGGTTGAAGCGCGCCAACGGTCCCACCAGGTACGGCCCATGGCCCACCATGCCGCAGTGCAACGCGGTGGAGTGTTGCACGTGTTCCTCGCGAAAATGCTGGTCCCACGCGTCCACCGGGATGTCCAAACCGTTGCTGGACACCACGCGGCCTTCATTGAAGGGATATTCGTCCGGGTGCCGCAGGGACACGTAGATGTGGTCCCGCTCAAAGTCCGGAAAATTCCACCGCGCCATCTCCTTCACAATGGCGCACAACGTGTCCCGGGCCCAGGTGAGCTCGGGCACCATGGCGCGGAACTTGTCGACGTCCGGCACCTTGTAGAAACCACCCAGCCGCACGTTGATGGGGTGGATCTCCCGCCCCCCCAGCAACCGCACCATGGCGTTGCCGGCCTTCTTCACGCGCAGCGCGTTGCGCACCAGGTCCCCGTGGGTCTTGGCCAGCGTGATGCCGTCCGGGAAGCCCAAAAAGTCCGGCGCGTGCAACATCACCATGTGCAGCACGTGGGATTCAATCCATTCCCCGCAGTACAACAGGCGCCGCAACGCCCGGATTTCCGGCGTCACCGTCACCCCCAGCGCGCGCTCCAACGCGTGCACGCTGCTCATCTGGTAGGCCACCGGGCATATGCCGCAAATGCGCGCGGTGAGGTCCGGGACCTCGGTGATGGCGCGCCCCTGCAAAAACCCCTCAAAAAAACGCGGCGGCTCAAAGATGCGAAGCTGCGCGCTCAAGGGGACCCGTCCCTTGAACGTGATGGTGATGGCGCCTTCCCCCTCCACGCGGGCCAGGGCGTCCACCTTGATGGTGCGCGTGGTGGTGCGCTTGACGGTCATGGCAACACCCTCAGGCGCGTGTGCTCCACGGCAAACGCCGGCGCGGCAACGTTGAACGTGCTGTAGAGGCGTTCCACCTGCGCATCGGTGGCGCCCGCGTGGGCCAAAGCCGGACGGAGCGCCACCGTCTGAGGCTGGTGGGTGGGCCCAAAACATCCAAAACACCCGCGGCCATAGGTGGGGCACAACGCGCCGCAGCCGGTGGCGGTCACCGGGCCCAGGCAAGGTTCTCCGTGGGCCACCATGACGCAGGTGATGCCGGAGCGCTTGCAGTCCATACACACGCTGTGACGGGGCAGCTTGGGCGGGCGCCCGGCCAGCAACGCGGTGAGCACTTCCAGCAGCTGCTTTTTGTCGATTGGACAACCGCGCAGCTCCACGTCCACTTTCACGTGGTGGGCAATGGCGGTGGACGTGGCCAACGTGTCAATGAACTCCGGCCGCGCATAGACCGCCCGCTTGAACTGCTCCACGTCACGGAAGTTGCGCAGCGCCTGCACGCCCCCGGCGGTGGCGCACGCGCCAATGGTCACCAGCACGCCTGTGCGCGCCCGGATGTGCTGGATGCGGTGGGCATCATGGGTGGTGGTGATGGAGCCCTCCACCAGCGCCACGTCCAGCCTGCCCTTCTTCACGGTGCTGGTGGCCTCCAGGAACTCGGCAATCTCCACCGCGCCGGCCACCGTGAGCAGCTCATCTTCGCAGTCCAGCAGCGTGAGCTGGCAGCCGTCACAGGACGCAAACTTGAACACCCCCAGCCGCGGCTTTTTGGCCATGGTCACAACTCCCGGACCGCCATCAACGGCGCCATTTGGGGATAGGTGTACACCGGACCGTTTTTGCAAATGAACGTGGGACCCAGTTGACAATGCCCGCAGGAACCCACCGCACACTTCATGTTGCGCTCCATGGACAGGTACACCTGATCCGCCGGGACCCCCAGGTGCACCAGGTCCCGCGCGGCAAAGCGCATCATCACCTCCGGGCCACACAACAATGCCACTGTGTTTTGCGGCGTCACTTCAAACCGCCCCAGCAGCTTGGTGACCACGCCAATGTCCCCGCGCCAGTCCACATCCCCGCGGTCCACGGTGATTTCCACGTCCACGTCCACCCGCCCACGCCAGGTGGCCAGCTGTTTGGGGAAAAGAATCTCCCGCGGCGCGCGTGCGCCGTAGGCCAGGCACACTTTTCCAAACGCCGCGCGGTCATCCAGGATGTCCAGGATGGCCGGACGCAGCGGCGCCAGGCCAATCCCACCGGTCACAATGATGACGTCATGGCCGCGCGCCTTGGCCATGGGCCAGGCGGCTCCATACGGGCCGCGTATGCCCACCGCGTCACCCTTCTTCAGCTGCTGAAGCGCGCGGGTCACCCCACCCACCGCGCGTATGGTGTGCGTGAGGACGGATGGTTTGTGCGGGCTCCCGCTGATGGAGATGGCGGATTCTCCCACGCCAAACGCGGTGATCATGTTGAACTGGCCGGGCGCAAAGGCAAAACCATCCGCGCCGGGATCCAGGTCCAGGGTGAACGTATCTGCGGTTTCCTTGATGGCGCGTTGGACCGTCATGGCCCGGGGCAACAGCGCGTCATGGGCGGGGAGGACCAACATCAGCGGTGCTCCGCCTTGTAGACGTCCAGTTGTTGCAGCCGCGCGCGCGCCAGGCGGCGTGAGACCTCACCCAGCAAACGGTGCGTGAAGGTGTAGCCCAACGCCGCATCTGCCTGCAGCAGCGTGCTCAGTTGGGTGGCCTCCAGGTGGATGACGGTGGAGGGCTCCACCGCGCGGGTGTCCAGGTGCCACACAAAAGGCGGGAACAACGTGGACCAGCCCAACACATCTCCCCCGCGGAAGGTCTCCACCGCCACGTCCCCACGCCCCGGGGTGTGGATCTCCAGGGACAAACGCCCGGAGTGCAGCAGCATCACGGCGTTGGCCACGTCACCTTCGCGCGCCAGGAATTCATTGGGGGCCAACGTCTGGACGCGCGCACAGGAGGCAATCTCTGCCAGCTGCGTGGGCGTCAGACCTTTGAGCAGCGGGTGGCTGCCCAACAACGACACCAGGGATGGGGAGTCCATGTTCATCCCTCCTTCTTGTTGGGTGGGGAGGGCTCGCGCAGCAACGTGGCCTCCTTGGTGAGGTCAATGCCCACCGGGCACCAGCTGATGCAGCGCCCGCAACCCACGCAGCCCAGAGAACCAAACTGGTCCTGCCACGTGGACAACTTGTGGGTGAGCCACTGCCGGTAGCGGGCCTTGACGCTGCCCCGCACTTCTCCGCCGTGGAGGTAGGAAAAATCCGCCGTGAAACACGAATCCCACTGGCGGGTGCGCTGCGCGGTTCCATCCAGCGCGGTGGAGTCTTCCAGCGAGGTGCAGAAACACGTGGGACACACCAGCGTGCAGTTGGTGCACGTCAGGCAACGGCTGGCCACGTCATCCCAGCGCGCGTGTTCCGCGGCGGATTGCAGGATGGCGGGCAGGCCGTTGGTGTCCAGGCTGCGGGTGATGCCCGCGGCGGTGGCCGTGGTGACGGCGGTCCCGGCCGCCACGTCCTGTTGGGATGCGTGGGGCAATCCCAGCGCGGCCACCAGCGTTTCCCCGGCATCACTGCCCACTTCCAACAAAAAACGGTGCTGGCCTTCCAACAGCTCGGTGAGCGCCAGGTCCCACGCCTGGGTGGCGCGTGGCCCGGTGCCCATGGACGGACAAAAGCAGCTTGATGACGACGTCCCGCAGTGCACCGCCACAATGAACACATCACTGCGGCGCGCGGCGTAACGCGCGTCCTGGTACGCGTCCTCAAGCAACACGCGGTCCAGCACACCCAGCGCCGCCAGGTCACACCCGCGCACGCCCAACAGCGCCAGCTTGCGCACCGTCACCGGCGTGGGAACAAACCGCAGGCCGCGGCCTTCACGCTGCACGGTGAAGAGCTGTTCCTGCGGCGCGTGAAAGAATTTTTTGAGCCCCTGCGCACCCACGGTGAAACCAAACACCGCCGCATCTGCACGTGGGACCAGGCGGTACTGGCCCGGCGCCTGCGCATCTCCCATGCCCACCGGAAGGTCCCTGGATGATGTCACCACGTCATGCTGGATGGCTCCGTCCCGGATGGTGGGTCCAAGCACTTCACGGCCATCCTGACCCAGGGCGGTGATGAAACCGTCCAGCTGGTCCCGCAACAGCACGCGTGGGTTGAAGGTGGTGGCCACGTCTCCACGCATACCAGAGGCCACGGGTGGACATCACCACGCCGAACAGCCCGGCAAGCGCGAAAAAACTGCAAAAACGCACACCGGGATGGACAACAGGGTTGCCGTTTTGCCGGGCACTGGGCCACAATGACGACGAGATGACACTGACGGAGTTTGGCCGTTACCGGCTGCTGGAACGGATTGGCGTGGGAGGCATGGCCGAGGTTTTTGTGGCCCGGTCGCTGGGTGCCGGTGATTTTATCCGCAACGTGGTGGTCAAGCGCATGTTGCCACAACTGGCGCAGGAGCCAGAAAGCGTGGCCATGTTCCTGGACGAGGCGCGGCTGGGGGCCAAGCTGCACCACGCGCACATTGTCTCCGTGTTGGACCTGGGAGAAACCGCCGGGGACTATTTCATGGTCCTGGAGCATGTGGACGGCGTGGACCTGGGCACCGTGGAGGCACGCGCCCGCAAGGCCCGGCTGAGCATTCCCATGGAACACGCGGCGTACGTGGTGGCCCGCGCCGCCGAGGGGCTGGACGCCGCCCACGCCGCGCGTGACCCGGACACCGGGGAGGCGCTGCGCATTGTCCACCGTGACGTCTCCCCGTCCAACATCCTGGTGGGCAAGGGTGGAGATGTGAAGGTTGCGGATTTTGGCGTGGCCCGTTCCACCGCCCAGCACGTGCGCACCAACACCGGTTCGCTCAAGGGCAAGGTCCCGTACATGTCCCCCGAGCAACTGCTGGGAGAAGCGGTGGACCTGCGGTCTGACATCTATGCGCTGGGGGTGGTGTTCTGGCAGTTGTTGACCCAGCGCCGGCGCCATGAAGGCCGCAATGAGGTGCAGATCATCCAGGCGGTGGTGCGGGAGGATCCTCCGCCGGCCCACGAGGTCAACCCTGGAGTGGACCGCGCGTTGTCCCAGTTGACCAAGCGCATGCTGGCGCGGGACCCGGTGGGGCGCCCGGCCACCGCGTGGGATGTGAGCGCCGCTCTGGACAACTGGCTGCATGACCGGCGCTACGGTGGACGGCGGGACCTGGAGCGCTGGCTGGGCGCCAACCCGGTGCTCATCCAGCCGGTGACCTTCCCGGATGCAAAAGCGCGGCTGGCCACGCCGGCGTCTGCGCTGCCCGCGCAGGCCCGGCGTACCCCGCAGTCCTCATTGTCCTCGTCAAGCCCTGAGCGGCATGTGGCACACGTGCGCCCGGTGGCCCCGGTGGTGTTGCCGCCTTCCTTTGCGCCGCCGGTCCGCCCCGGGGAGGTGCCCTGGCAGGAACCTCCCGCCACCGAAGCGGACCTCACCGCGCCCATCCACGCCGACACGCTGCCGCAGGAGCCGCCCAGCCTGTCCGGGCCCACCCTGCGCATTGTTCCGCCCCGCGGTGCCTGGGACCGGCTGGCGGACTCCGTGCCCACGCGCAACCCATCCACAACAACCCGCCTGGTGGCCCAGGAAGCGGTTGTGGTGGCTCCTTCCGGCCGCGTTGCCCACACCTTCAACGCCACCGCCACGTTCATCTGGGCGCGGGTGGATGGTGCCCATACCGTGCGCCAGATTGCCGAGGAGGTGGTGCGCTTCTTTGACGTCAAGCCGGACGTGGCGCGCGAAGAAGTGGTGGCGTTTGTGGAAGACGCGGCCGCCATGGGGCTGTTGTCCATGGACCACCCAGGCTGACACTCAGCCACCCATCTCCAGAAGCAGCTTCATGTGGCTGTTTTTGATGCGGCGGTCCTCCGGGAGCACCAGGGTGAGCGTCTCAAGGGTGCGCAACGCCGTCTCCTTGTCCCCGCGCGCGTAGGCTTCAACCGCAAAAAAGAACAAACGGCTGGCTCCCGGCGCCTGGGTGTGCGCGCGGTCTGCCAGCAGTTCCCGGATTTCATCCACAAACCAACCGTGCGCGGCGTCCATGCGGCGCTTTTCCTCGTCGGTGGGGGTGCCTGCGGGCAGCGGCACCTCGGCGCGTTTGAGGGTACGCCCGCGCAGGGTGGCGGTGGACGCAAACGCACGCTTGATGGCGTTCCATTCGGTGCGCACCAGGATGAGTTCATTGCCTACCGCCACCTCGCCAATCTTGGGGATGAGGGCGGGGTTGTTGGGCAGGCGTTCCAGGCCGGCCGAGGAAGACGCCGGTGCACCCGTGTTGGGCGCGGGCTGGCTCCTGGCCTTGAAGCCCGCCGGAACCACCACGGTGGTGGGCGTGGGCTGCGAGGGAAACCGCACCCGCGGCGTGGAGGGAGAACTTGCCACGGCGGAAGCATCCACCAGTGTGCTGGTGGGTGGTGCCTTGGGGGGAGCGGCCCGCGCGGCGGGTGGCGGGCCCTTGCCCGCGGGCGCGGCGGTGGCGGCACGGGCGTTGGCGCGTTGCTCCATTCCCGCGGCGTGCAGCTTCTGGAGGTCCTCCATCAGGACATCTGCGTTGGGCCACCGGTCTTCCGGCTTTTTTGCCATCAACCGGCGCAACATGGCTTCCACCGCGCGCGGCGCGCCCAGCCCGGGGGCCGCGGCCTCCAGGGCGGGGACCTCTTCCTTGATGTGCGCCAGCAACACCGCGGCCATGGTCTCCCCGGCAAAAGGCAGCCGGCCGGTGAGCAGCTCAAACCAGATGGCCCCCACCGCGTAGAGGTCACTGCGCGGGTCCTCCACGCGGGACACCACACGTTCCGGGGCAATGTAGTTGGGGGTGCCGGGGATGGCGTTGACCTGGGTGAGCTGGTCCACGCTGTCCAACGTGCGGGCCAGGCCAAAGTCCAGCAGCTTGACGTCTTCGGCGTTGCAACGTCCACCCACCAGCATGACGTTTTCCGGTTTGAGATCCCGGTGCAGGATGTTGGAGCGGTGGGCCACAGCCAGTGCACCGGCAACGCCCAGCAGGATGGCCACGGTGTCCAGCCAGGGAACCCGTTTCATCTTGCGCAGCGCGTCCCGCAGGTTGATGCCGTCCACATGCTCCATGGCAATGAACAGCGAGCCGTCATCCGCCTCACCAAAATCAAAAATGGTGACAATGTTGCGGTGCGGGATGCGGGACAGTGCCTGCGCCTCCTTGATGAACCGCTGCCGGCTGGCCAGGTCTGCCGCGGGGCCGGGCAACATGATCTTGAGCGCCACGTGACGTTCCAGCGGTTCCTGCACTGCCAGGAACACCGCACCCATGCCCCCACGGCTGATTTCTGAAAGGACGCGGTAGCGCCCCACCACCTTGCGGCCCAGCCACTTGGAGGGGTCCAGCATCATCATCATGGAAGCGCCCCAAACACCTGCTGCAACGTGGCACCCAGGCGTTTCGCCTCAGCCTCGCGCTGGGCCTGGGCGGTGACGTAGTGCAGCCGGACCTGAAGGCGCCCGGTGGAGCGCACCATGATGATGTTGTGGCGCGTGGCGTCTTCCACCAGCGTCACCAGCCCGGCACGTTCGGCGGTGAGGGAGAAGCCGCGGTCCTCCAAGGCCTCCACCACAGCATCCACCGTCAGGCGTGGTGGCACGTCTGACCGCCAGGAGAGGTTTTCCCTGCAGCTGTTGTCCAGCCGGAGCATGGCTGCCTCATTCCCAACTGTTCAGGTTGCCTCAACCACCACTTCACAGCTGGCATCCCCCTTGGAGATGCAGGACGTCTCCCGGACCCTCCACGGCACGCCCTTGCGGAACAGGTCATTGTAGAAGTCCTGCGTGAGTTTGGGGCTCTGGGTCCAGGCCACACGTTGTTGCAGCTGCATGATGGCCAGCGCGGCGCCCTGCAGGAAAAAGCACATGCCCTGGCTGGCCGGTTTTTCCCGCACCGTCCAATACGCGCTTTCATAGGTGCTGGGCGTCTTGATGACCAGGCGCTTGCCGGCCACCAGTTCCTGCAACGTCCAGTGACCAAAGCCCAGCGCGCGGCCAATGGCCAGGCAGCCCGTCACAATTTCCGTGGCGTCTCCCTGGAGCTTGCCCACCATGCCTTCCCATTCCGGGGACAGCAGGATGCCGCCAAACGTGTTGAACACGCACACGTGGCCACTCTCCCGCAGCAGGGCTTCATAGACGGGGAGGCTGGCGGGCGCGGTCTTGTGGATGTGTTTCCAGGAATCATATGAAATGCGATTGTAATATGTTCCCAGGTGCAGCGTGACCAGCACACCAAACGCCTCCACCAGGCCGCGGTCATCACCCGCCACGCCTCCGGCAAAGTCCCGCAGGCCCGCAGCAATGCCCGCAATGCGCTCTTCATGCTGGCCGGTGAAGCTGGGCTTGAGGTGCGTGCGCACCTGCAGCGGTGTGACGTCCAGGCGCGGCGCATCCGCCTTGCCGGGCGTCACGGTGAATTCGCAGTTTGGGGAACGCATGGCAATGCAGTGGTTTTCGGTGCAATGGACGCTTTCCCGGGGCAGGCCATGGGCCACCTCGGTGGCGGCCGCCACATACCCTGCGGCCAACGCATCCGCCGGGGAGCGGCGCCGCACGGCGGCGCCGTATTTCTCATGCCAGGCAAACCCGTAGTGCAGCCACGAGCCGCGCGCGGTGCCACCGCTGGGCTGGGTGAGGATCTCCAGCTTGCCGTGGCCCATGGCCTTGAACAGGGCGGTGGCCAGCTCCAGCCGTTCGGGCGGGGTGAGCAGGGCCAGCTTGCGGTTGAGGGTGGCCAGCAACTGGTGGGCAGCGTCACGGGCCGCCACCGTGCGCAGGCGGGTTCCCAGCTCGGTCCCCAACGCGTCATCAATGGTCTGGTCCAAAAAAAGATTGAAATGGTTGCAGTGGTAGAGGACCGGGGTGTCTGCCAGGAAGCTCAGGTCATGCTCTGCAAGCAGGCTGCGGGTGGCCAGGATCTGGTCAAGCATGGGACATCTCCAACGTCAAAATGGGACAGGGCACAAACGGGGAACGTGGACGGCATGCTCTTGGTGGCGCGTCACACGTTGAGCTCTTCCAGACCAAGCAGGTCCCGCACCGTGGCGGCCACGGTGGCCGTCTGCTCTTCATTGAGCGCCTCGGGGTGCCCCAACACATCCATGGGCAGGCCCGTACGCAGGGAGAGGCGAAGCAGCGCGGCGTGGGGATCCGGTGCGTACCGCTTCAGGTAGTCAATGACCCGTACACCCTTGGGCCGCTCTTGCGGCTTGAAGGTGGGCATCATTTCCGCCAGGCGCTCCAGGGTGCGTTTGACGTGGATGCGCACCATGCCCAACGGCGTGTCTGCCTTCATGACAAAACCGGCCACAAAGTTGCCGGGCAGCTCCCGCAAGATCACCAGACGGTCTCCGGCCTCAATGGTGACCTGCATTTCCTGGGTGAGGGAGGAGAGCGCGCGCAGCCCTTCGCGGTTGGCGCGGATGAGGTCCCCAAAGTAGGAGGCCACGTCCTCGGGTTCAAACTTCTCCTCATCATGTTTCCAGGAATCAAACAGCAGACAATCCGGCATCACGGCAATCACCAGCGCCCGGATGCCGGTGATGTCCTTGACCAGGGGTCCAATGGAAATGCGTTGATCGCTCATGGGCCTTGTCTCAGGGTTGTGGGTTGTGTGGCGGGTTTGTGATGGTTCAGCCCGCCACCACCGCTTCAAACGTCTTCTTGATCTTCTGCACCAACGAACTTTCCAGCGCGTCCCTCAGGATGAGACCCACGCCAAAACGCAGGCCCCGGCCGTTGACCCACACCAGTTGCAGCACGTTCTGCCCGTCCATGGCCATGGACGCGGATTGTGCTGCGTCGGTGTGGACCAGGATGCGCCGCACGTCCTCCAGCTGGCGGTCCAGCAGCGCACTGGAGGCCAGGATCTCCTCTGGCGCGTGGCGGTTGATGATGTTGAGGCCGTCCCCATCCACCACAAAACCCGCAAACGCGCCGGTGGAGCCCATGAGCCAGGCAATGAAGACCTGGAGGTTTTCCTCCAGGGTGCCTTCCATCTTGGACATCAGGGACATGTTGGGCTTGTTGCCGGACAACGGCATGATGGAGGCGGTGTGGGGATCCAGGGACTGGGATGAGGACGGAGACGCGCCCTTCAAGGCGTCTGGCATCATCACCATGGAGGGCGTGGGAATGGGGGAAAGCTGGAACAGGTCTGAGCCGGTGGGCGGGGGGGGCAGCGGCGGAACCGGTGCGCGCGCGGCGCGGGATGGACTGTGGGGCAGCGCGGGGGTGGGCAGGTTTGCGTTCCCTGCGGGTTGGGGGGCGCCGCGGGCCGGCGGCGGCGGCACCGCAATGCCCATGGCCGCCAGCTCCAGGCCCACGGCCGCCACGTCCAGCTCCACGCTCTTGAACGAGGGCCGCTGCCAGGACGCCGAGGAGTTGGTGGACGTGGGTGGCTGGGCGGTGGGCCGTTGGCTGGGCCGGATGGTGGACTGCGGCTCCAGTGCGCGGGCCTTGGGGATGGCCATTTGTTTGAGCTGGTCCCCCGCCCCGGCGGGCACCTGGAACGGCGAGGGCGGCGGCGGCACGGCACGCTCCACACGCGCGGCCTGAGGGCTTGGGCGGGATGGAGGTGGGGCCGGGATGCGCGGGTTGACCGGTGGCGGCGCAGGACGTGGCGCCGGCTGCGGAGCGCCCGCGCCAAACCTCACGCGGCCGCTGGGCGGCGCGCCGGTGGCCGCGGCCACGGGACGGCCGGCCACCTTGGCCAGCAGGTCATGGAGCGTGTCCTTTTCAGTCCACGAGAGGGATGGGTGCATCTTCCCGCTCCTTTGGCGCAATCTCCAGGCGCTGCTCCACTTCATGGGCCAGCTGGTCAAACGTGGCGGCAACAAAAGGCGGGCGTTTTCCCAACAATCCCAGGGGAACCCCGGCGGCGCTGGCGGTCAAAAACGCGGGATCCCGGGGAATGTTGGTCTGGAACACCAGGTCACCCAGCTTGGCCCACAATTCATCTGCCACTTCCAGGGAGGTCTGCTCCCGCAGCTGCAACATCACAATCACAAAGCCCAGCAGGTCCACCGCCACGCCCTCATCCTTGACCGAGCTGACCACTTCCAGCAGCTGGGAGATGGAGCGCAGCGCAATGGGTTCAGCCTGCACCGGCGCCAGCACGTGGCCCACGGCGCGCAACGCACCCATGGTGGCGCCGGAGAAACCGCTGGGCGTGTCCACCATGACCAGGTCAAATTCGCCGGCCTCTGCCAAAAGGCGTTGGAAGCGCGTGCCGTCCGCCAGCAGGTTGCCAAAACCCATGCAATCCTGGGGCGCCACCTGTCCCACCGGCAGCAACGCCAGCTCCGGGACCTTGGTCTGGATGACGCTGCCCTGGAAGTCCACGTGGCCGGAGACGTATTCGGCAAGACCGGTGGCGTCTGCAACTTTTTTGGACAACGACAGGCCTATGGCACCTTGAGGATCCGCGTCCACCACCAACGTGCGCCAGCCACGGCGCGCCAGGGCAAAAGCCAGGTTGAGCGTGAGGGTGGTCTTGCCAACACCACCTTTTTGACTTGCCACTGCCACGGAAATCATGAGGCTGACCCCAGCCGCGTCTTGAGGCGTTCAATGTTGTGCAGGACCCGCACGTCATCCGGGCGCAGCCGCAGGCACGCCTCAAAAGACTCCAACGCGCCTTTGTAGTCACTGCGCACGTAGCACTGCGTGCCGTTGCGAAAGAGCTCTTCATAGGCCCGCTGCTGCGGGTCATCCAGCAAGGTGGAATCCCGTGTGGACGGCAGCGGCGCCGGCGGCAGGCTCAACTGCGAGGCGCTGGCCAGCGGCAACCGCGGCACCAGCACCGAACTGTTTGCGGTGGAACCCAGCTTCATGGTGCGACGTTGCCGGGCCTCTTCGGCGGCGGCCACGGAATGGGCATCCAACGCGTCCAACGGCAGGGTGGCCTTCACGCTCCGAGGGGGACGCTGCGCGTCCGTGAGGGGGCGTACATGGGCATCACAACGTCCCAGCAGGGACAGCAGGGACCACGCGTCATCACCATGGGCGCCAGGCGTTTCTGCATGCCACACCAGGCCGTCACTCACCGTGATCCCACCAAGCTCCAAGGGGCCCAGGGACAACTCAACGGCCAACGTGTCACCGCTGCGCCGGAGGTGGGAAACAAACTGACGCAGGGTGATGGCGGTCAAGGGACCGTGACCTTTAGGTGACAAACACAGATGGGGTCAAAACAATTGTGTTGTGGAAGGACGGTCCGTTTACGACGACAGCGCACGGAAAATTTGCGTGAGAGCCGGACAATCCGAAAACGGTTCGTAGATCAAAAAAAAGAGTCTCAAAGGGGCTGCTTTTGTCCAGGCTGAGGTGTGCACTCGGAGCCAGCCAAATCTCCTCACCCGCAACACCCGTCAAAATGACCCAGAGCTACCCGCCCAGGTTGTGGATGAGGAGCGAGGCGGCCGGGTCCCCAATGGCAGGGAGGTCAAAGATGGTCTCCAACGTCACGCCCGCCCCACAAAGGGTCTGCGTATCCGGGAACGTGGTGAGCCCACCGGGCATCACCGGGCAGGTCCAGGTGGTGTTGTCCACGGTGGTGCAGTGTTGCGGCACCGCCTGGCTCACCTCCATCTGAACCCTGAAACGGCCCGGCGTCACCGGTTGAAGCACACCGTGCACCACCCGCGCGGTGTGCATGGACGGGCCCATGGAGCAGTCCCGTTGTTCCACGTACGTCACCAGCCTCCGCGCGTCCCATTGCACAATGTGGCTGGTTCCCGGCGCCAGCCGCAGGTACTGCGTGGCCTGGGGCGGGCCGGGGTTGGGACATTCGCAGCCACATTGAAACCCCAGCGCGGTGGGGACGTGCATCCACGTGATGGTGTTGGGGGGCTGTTGCTGGAAGGCAAGTGCCGTGCAGTACCAACCACCCGTCACCAGGAAGACGTCCAGGCTGCCCACGTTCTGCACGGTGAGCGTGAGGCGCTGGCGCGAAGGCTCTTCCACCGGAGGTGGACCGGAGGAGGAGACGCCCTGGGATGAGGACACACCGCTGCTGGCCTGGCTGCCCGCACTGGATCCCTGTGTCGAGGATCCCGAAGAAGACGAAGACATGGCGGACATTGACGACGAGGAAACCACCCCCGCATCTTCGGCTTTGTCCAGGGAGCGGCTGCCAGGTCCGCCGCAGTCACACGCACCCAACCCCAACGCCACCAGCAGAAGACCCAGAAAAATCCGCATGGAGAAAAAGAATACGCGCCGCCCCGGATCAACCCAACCCGGAAGTGGCGCGGCGGACAAGGGACGCCTTGGCAAGGGCTGTGTCCCACATTGAGCCGGATGCAGCTGTTGCCCTATTTGTTGCGCCGTCACGTCACCATTTCTGGAGTGCATCCATGCCACCTGTCTCCCGGTCCACCACGTCCCCCGTCTACCAGAAGCTGCTGGACCAGGCCCGCACCCTTGCCAGCGACGGAAAACTCTCCACCGGGGATGTGGACACGCTCATTGATGCGGCCATCAATGACAAAAAGCTGAGCGCACCGGAACGTGCAGCCATCAAGCAGATGGCCACCCAATTTGCCTCCCAGCTGGAGAGCCCGGACCTGGGTGCGCGGCTCAAAAGTTTCTCGCAAATGACCCACGCGGGAATTCGCGGGGCGGTGCGTGAAGCGGAGAAGGGTGACGGCGTGGTGGACGCCACCGAGGCGCGTGCGCTGGCCGAGACGCTCCAACAGGGCAAGCTCAACCAGGCCGCCCGGTACACGCTGGCGGCGGTGCTGGTGGGCGCACGCCTGACGCCGGAAGCCAAGGACATCCTCACCGCGGTGAAGAACGGTGACCCGCTGCCGGACACCACCAAATACATTGACCCCAGCGTTCTCCAGTCCATGGAGGACAAGATGCAGAGCCGCGCTTTCAGTGATGGCACGTCCAACTCGTCTGTCACGCGCGTGGTGAACAAGCAGGGGGAGAAGTTCTACGCCGGGGACTGGGTGGGCCAGGCGTATGTCTCCGCCGACAGTTGGGGCGCCATGCCGCGGTTCCACGTCATGCTGGCGCATCCAGACGGGCGCCTCATGACACTCAAGGACGGGGCTGCGCGCATGTACCTGACCCGCCCGCCCGAGCTTCAGGGCCGGGCGGTCTATGAGGTCATGGGCGCGCCCACCGGTGGCGGCGGCAGTTACAGCAGCGCGTTCACGTTTGAGGCGGGGAAGATCACGTTTGATTCGTACGGGTACGGCACACCCAGCCGGTATGAGGTGGGGGACGTTGCCGCGCGGTTGGATGCCGTCAAGGACACGCCGCGCAGTGACCTGTCCCTGGTGGCGGCGGCAGAGATCCTCAAGGAGAACTTTGCTGCGGTCTCACGTGCGGTGGGGGACAGCCACACGCCGTTCATCACGCTGCGGGACCTGGAGGTTGCGGCGTTGGACCCCGCGCGCAGCCCGGCGGTGCGCAGCGCCGCACGGTCCCTGGTGAGCAGCGGTGGTTTTGTGGCCGCCGAACGCGCCGGCAAGGCGGATGACCGCATCACGCTGGCGGATTTGACGGCGCTGGCGGCGGGCGGCGGCGGACTGGGCACGCGGCCTTTGCAGTTCAAGGGCATGGTGGCGGCGGACTACATGGACACCAGTGGTCCCACGGGGCGTCCGGTGGGACGGGACCGGCGCTTGTCCATGTCCCTGCGCGCGGTTCCCGGTGCAGAAATCACCATCTCCAACCGCATGGTTCCTGACGGGGAGGGACCCAAGGCAATCTTCAAATTCACCGTTCCCATGGGCAACGCCGGCGGGGACGGCCTGGTGGACGTCAATCTCCAGATTCCCAAAGAGGCAGACTGGGCGTTGGGTGACAAGGTGGAACTCACCCAGAAGGTGGGCGGCCGTGACGCCAGCGCCCCCACCGTGGTGGACCTGGTTGGCAAGGGTTGGAACTACACGGTCCGGCCCTATTCCTGGATTCAGATCATCAAGGACGGCGTGGACACCGGTGTGGGCGTGCAGGCCAACGCGTATGGTCAGTTTGAGTTGAAGCTCCCCGGCTCCCTGCAGCAGGGCAACTGGGAACTCCGCGTGGGAGACCAGAAACACATCCTGGCGGGGCAACCGGTGGACTCACGCGCCCGCGCGGATGGCTGGGTGAAAGACCTCAACAAGGTGTTCCTGGCCGCGCCCAGGAACAACACCATCACTGGTGAAATCAAGGGCCTGCTTCCGGGCTACACCGCCACCGTGCAAAATCCGGCCAATGGCCCAGAGGTCCACACGTTCACCGCAGACGCCAACGGTGTCATGAAGGTCAACGTCCCCAGCGTGGCCAGCGGGGACACATTGCACATCACGTACGCTGAAGCGGAATTGGCGGACTACCACCTCCCGCAGACAAAGTTCACCATTGCGGCGCCCACCGCCGCCGAGGCGGAGCGCATCAACGTGGTGCTGTCCAGCATCAAGGCCACCACGGAACGGGACCGGTTTTTTGCGCTGGAATTGTTTGGCCCGTATTCGGCAAACGCCGAACTGAAGGCCATGACCGACCCGGTGAAGATGCAGGCGTACCTGGATGGGGCGCGCATGGGCGCGTTTTTGTCCAGCCGCGGTCTGGCGGCGGATTGGAAGGCCAGGATTGTGGGCGCGGTGAACCAGGCCGGCAAGGCGGACGTCCTGGCCGGAATGATGATCGGCGAGACGTACCGCGGGCCACATTCTCCGGTGAACGGGGATGACCTGGGGTTCAAGCTCATCAAACCGGGGGAAACGCGCATTGTGATCACCGGCGGTTACAGCCCCATCTCCGGAAGCCACGGGCCGCTCACGCCGGAATATGTCACCGGTCCCGCCCAGTATGAGCTCAACTTCCTGGGCATGCCGCCGCTGCGGCTGGAGACACGTGGTGGGCAGCCGCAGGGATGGGTGAACCCCAACGCCATGTTGCTCACGTACACCCGCCACGTGGGGTGAGCTTTTGGCAGTCTTTTGTTTTGGGGTGCTTTGGGTGCTTTGGGAGGGCGAGCCGTCTGGCGAGTCTGCGTCAATTTATTCACATTCGCGCAAATAAATCATGGATATTGCGCGTGGAACGCTGGGCAAACCCGCTGTGGTCACGGCTGGGCGTTGGACGGCGCGCTTTGGGGTTGCTCCACGCGCGTCGGTTCCACGTCCTGCTGGGCCAACAACGCAGCAAAAGGATCCTCCCCGGGCACCAGCTGCGCCAACGTGGCCGCCGCGCGCAGGTTGGTCACCGCGGGCCTGGCCAACCCGTTGCCCAGCACGTGCTGCCGGGCCACACGCACCCCGGTGTCCAGCGTGATCCAATCCTCCCACGTGGCCAGCAAGCCCGGGATGGGCAACACGCTGACCCACATGCGCCACGCCGTGGGCGTCCCATCCGGTCCAAACATCCACAGGTAACTGTCCCCGGGCGTTGCGCCACCGGACGCATAACGCACCAACAGGCCCTGCCCGCCGTCCGGCAACGCCACCACCGCGCGGGTGGTGCCGGGGTCCATCAACTTGGCGGGTCCCATCATCCAAAACGCATCATTGACCCAGGACTTCCACGCGTTTTCGGCCAGCACTGGTGACGTCACCATGGCGCCTGACACATCCCTGGCCCAGGAGCGCGTGCGGGCTTCGTCCAGCAACACCACCGTGCCGTTGGCAAACGTCACCCGGACCAGCCCGCGCTGCCGGTCCCACAGGTGCGTGTTGCGCCCGCTGAACGTCCAGGTGACCGCACCGGTCTTGGCCCAATGCTGCGCGGCCACCGCGGAGAGGACCTTTTGGGCCAGCGCATCACCCTCGGCGCTGGGCGCGGCCTCCGGCATGGGATGCCGCAGCGTCAACACCAGACCCACCACACCCAGGACCACCAACAGCACCAGACCCGCCACCACCTTCAAGACCGTCTTGAGCATGGGCGCGGCTGTAACGGGTGGGCCTGCTCAGCGCACATCCGCCGCGCAACGGAACCCCAACAGCGCATCCTGGTGGTCCACCGCCAAGGCGCTGCGGGCGGTGGAGCGGCTGTGCCACGCGTCATACGCCCCACCACGCGCCACACGTTCCCCACTTTTTCCCTCGCCACCACCGTAGGGCGCGTAGACGTCCTCCACCCATTCATCCACGTTGCCGGCAAGATCCAACACCCCGTGAACGCTTTGCCCCGCCACACGCGTCCCCACCGCGGCCTTCCCCGCACCACAACCATGCAGGTGCGCGCGCGTACAATCCGGCGGGTCATTCCCCCACGGGTACATTCTTCCGTCGTCACCGCGGGCCGCGCGTTCCCACTCCGCCTCACGCGGCAGCCGCCAGCCGCGCCAGCGGCAGTAGGTGCGCGCCATCTCCCAGGTCACGTGGGTGACGGGATGCGCCGGCCGGCTGCCAGGTTCAAAATCCCGCGCCGGCCTGGTGCAGGCGCCCGCAACCACACACGCGGAATAGGCCTCCTGGGTCACCTCGGTGCGCTCCAAGGCAAACGGCCCCACGCTCACCGGATGGGCGGGCTGTTCGGTGGGCGAACACGCGGGGTCCCGCGTTCCGTCACAGCCCATCACAAAGCTGGCCGCGGGAATGGTGATCATTCCGTCGCTGCGCGCCGCCGGGGAGCCGCCCTTGCAGCCCGTGGCCAGCAGCCCCACCACCAGCCGCATTGCAATGCGTGCGCACATTCAGCCCACCACGCGCGCATACGCCGCCATGGTGGCCTCCATCATGCGCGCATTGGAGAACACCTCAGCCGCGCGGTGGTGCCCCGCCTTGCCCAGACGCGTGCGCAACACCTTGTTCCCGTCCAAAGACTCCATGGCCTCATGCAGCGCCCACGCATCATCCGGCGGGACCAGCAGCCCGGTTTCCCCCGCCACCACCACCTCGCGCGTGCCCGGAATGTCCGTGGCCACCACCGCGCGTCCCACCGCCATGGCCTCCAGCACCACGTTGGGCATGCCCTCACTGCGGGACGGGAGGATCACCATGGACGCCTGGCGCATCACGTCCCGGGCATTGCGGGTGGACCCGTGGAACACCACGCGGCTGCGAAGACCCATGGCCTCCGCCGTGGCGCGCAACATGGCGCCGTCCGGACCCGCTCCGTAGACGTCCACACACAGCGCGCCTTCCAGCACCGCGCGCAACAACACGTCCACGCCCTTTTGATGGCCCAACCGCCCCACAAACACCGGGCGCGCGCCCGCCGGTTCTTTTTGCACCACCGCGTCCACGTCCACGCCGTTGGGCGCCACCATCAGTTCTGACGTCGTCAGCCCCAACGCCGGTGCCCACGCGTCTGCCACCCCATGGCTCACGGCAAGCCACGCGGTGCGGTGGATGGGATTGGCGCGCAACACCGTGCACCACAGCCGTGAGGGAACATCTGTCACCCGCAGCGCCATCACCCGCGGCATGGACGGCGGCAACACCGACGTCACCGCCACACACGCCTGGGCCAGCCACGCGTGCACCACGTCAAACGTGTGCGTCTTGAGGTACGCGCTCAATCCGGCCACGGCCCACACCGTACCTGGGCCGGGGGCTTGTGGTGCATGCAGCGCGGTGACCGGCACCCGCGCGCGCTCCAGCGGGCCGGCCACGTCACCAACTTCCTTGAGCGCCACCACACCCACTGCGTGTCCAAGCGCGGCCTGGTGGACGGCAAGTTTCACCAGCGCCGTTTCGGCGCCGCCCATTTCCAGGTTGGTGATGACGTGGAGGATGCGCATGTGTCAGGTATGGTCAGCGCCAAGGCCCGCCCAAGGCAAGCCCTCCAATGGCCCCCGCGGGCCAGGAACCACCATGACCCGTCTTGGTTCGCCGCTTTCTTCGCATTGGGCCCTCCAGCCAGACGTGGTGTTCCTCAACCACGGTTCTTTTGGCGCCTGCCCCACCGCCGTGATGGCGCACCAACACGCGTTGCGCGCGCGGCTGGAAGCGCAGCCGGTGTTGTTCCTGGACCGGGAGTTCGAATCCCTGCTGGACACCGCCAGAAACGCCGTGGCGCGTTTTGTGGGCGCCCACCCGGCGGACCTGGTGTTTGTCCCCAACGCCACCCACGCCGTCAACACGGTGCTGCAACAACTGGTGCTCAAGCCCGGGGATGAGTTGCTCACCACCAACCACGCGTACAACGCCTGCAAAAACGCACTCAACGCGGTGGCCCGCCGCACCGGCGCCACGGTGGTGGTGGTGCACGTGCCCTTTCCGCTGCGCAGCCCGGATGACGTGGTGGACGCGGTGCTTTCCGCCGTCACCCCGCGCACACGCCTGGCATTGTTGGACCACGTGACCTCACCCACCGCGGTGATTCTTCCGTTGGAGACATTGTGCCCGGCCCTGTCTTCGCGCGGCGTGGACGTGCTGGTGGATGGCGCGCATGCGCCGGGGATGCTGCCGCTGGACCTCAACGCGCTGGGCGCGGCGTATTACACCGGAAACCTGCACAAATGGGTCTGTGCGCCCAAAGGTGCGGCTTTTTTGTGGGTGCGCCCGGACCGCCAGGACGGGCTTGCGCCGCTCGTCGTCTCCCACGGCGCCAATGCCACACGCACGGACCGGTCACGGTTTCACCTTGATTTTGATTGGACCGGAACCTGGGATCCCACCGCCGTGCTGAGTGTTCCCGCGGCATTGGACACCATGGCGGGCCTGGTGCCCGGCGGCTGGCGTGAGGTCATGCACCGCAACCACGCGCTGGTCTTGGAGATGCGCCAGATGTTGTGCACCGCGCTGGAGGTGGACCCGCCCGCACCGCCGTCCATGCTGGGATCCATGGCGTCGGTCCCTGTGGCGCCGGGCCCCGCGTCAGCCCCGCAAGACGGTCCACCACGTGACCCCACAGCGCTGGCATTGTGGGAGCAATTCCGCGTGGAGGTCCCCATCTTCCCGTTTCCCAGCCGGCCGCACCGGCTGTTGCGGGTGAGCGCGCAGCTCTACAACACGCCCGCCCAGGTGCAGGCCCTGCTTGAGGGACTGAGGGCCTTGGGTGTGCTGCCGGGACAAGACCCGTGACGTCATGGTAGGAAGGATTGTTCTTCTTGATTGGGAGGCTTCACACCATGGTGGGTTGTTTGCGCAAGTTGGTTGTTGGCGTGTTGTTGTTGGTTTCCACCACGGCGTTGGGTCAGACGGTGACCATCCCCTACCAGGGCCACCTCAATTCCAATGGGGTGGGCGTCAACAGCTTGCAGTCCATGCGGTTTGAGGTCTTTGGCCAGGAATCCGGCGGCACCGTGCTGGAAACCACCAACCAGGACGTGCCGGTGTTTGGTGGCGTCTTCACCGTCAACCTGCCGGTTTCCCCCGCCACGCTGGATGCGCCCACGCTGTTCCTGCAAATTTCCGTGGGGCCGGTGGGCGGCACCCTGGTCCAGCTTGCGGGACGTCAACGCGTGTATCCCGCGCCGCTGGCGCACCGCGCCTCCCCGGAGGCCGTGTTCAAGGCCAACGGCGTGACCACCCCCAGCCTCACGGTGACGCCGGCAACCGGGCCAACCACCACGGTGGGGCAGGCTGGCGTTTCGGTGGGGAACTTCACCATTGGACCCAACGCGCTGGTCACCGCCCCCACCATGCGCAGCGTGGAGCTGGTGACGGACAACCAGGGCATTGTCTCCTCGGCGGAACGCTGGAACATTGCGGCCACCCAGTGCGCCAATGGACGGCCGGGCTGTTACAACGTGGATGTCCCGTTCACCTCCAACGGCGGCACCGTGGTGATGACGGTGGAGTCCACGGGGTTCCGCCCGGCCGCTGGCCTGGCAGAAATTTTCCTCATCCTCAATCCGGACGCTGGCGGCGTGGGTTACAACGCCGGCGCTTTGCGGCAGTTCATGGGTGTGGCCAACCAGCACATGGCCTTCCCCACCTTCAGCGCCACGTTGCCCACCCAGTTCACAACGTGCGGGACCCCGCCGTGCAACAATCTCTTGCGCATTGTGACGCGCAGCAACTCCGCCGGCCCAGCCACCAATGGGGTGTGCCAGGTGGACGCCAATGACTACCTGCGCGTGACCATGGTTGAGCTTCCGTACGTTACTGTTGTGCAGTGACCACGCGGTCCGGCCGCGCACGCAGCCAGCTCTCCAGCGCCAGCAGCGCAAACAACAACGGCGCGTGATCTTCGCCCGCGTCGTGCGTGTCCTGCAGGGCGCGCAGGCCTTCCGCCGGGAACAACCCGCGCGTGCCCAGGCTGCCCAACAGCTCCTCGCGTTGACCCTTGAGCGCGCCGCTCAACCACGCGCGCATGGGCAGCCCAAACCCGCGTTTGGGAGCCTTGCCCAGCGCGTCCCCAAACCGCCGCGCGGCCAGCGTACGCAGCACACGTTTTCCCTCGCTGCCTTTGCGGAGCGCGGGCAACGGAAGACTGGCCGCCACCCCCGCCACCTCCAGGTCAATGAGCGGGACGCGGCTCTCCAACGCCACGGCCATGGACGCGCGGTCCACCTTGGTGAGGATGTCATCCGGCAGCCACGTGCGCAGGTCCATGGCCTGCGCCAGGGACAACGCATCTGCATTGGCATACCCGCGCGCCGACGATGTCAGGTGCGCCAGCGCGGGATCTTCGGTGATGCCCAGCTGGAGCAGCTCGGCCACAAAACCGGTGCGCCACATCTGCGCGTAGGCCACCGCGCGCGGGAGGTCCAACACCGTCAACGCCGCGCGTATCTTGCGGGATGGCGCGTGCAGCGGCGGCAAACGCAGCAGCCCCCGAACGCGCGCGTACGCCGCGTCCAACCTTGACGGGCCCACACCGTTGAGGACGGACGTTCCCGCACCCGCCAGCCCCGCCAACGGGCGCGCGGAATCCAACAGACCAAACAGGTGGTGCCGGGTGTAGCCACCCAGCAGTTCATCTCCGCCGTCGCCACTCAGGACCACCTTGACGTGTTCCCGCGCCAGCTCACTCACCAGGCGCGTGGGCAGGATGGACGCATCCGCCAGGGGCTCATCCATCCCGCCCAGGATGCCGGACAGCCGTGCCAGCGCGTCCTGCGCGCTCACCCGCCGGATGTGGTGGCGTATGCCCAGCGTGCGGGCCACGTGCGCGGCCGGTTCACTCTCGTCCATGCCCGGCTCATCCACCGCCATGGTGAACGCCTGAACGTTGTTGCCAACCTCATCCACCATGGCCGCGGTGACCAGCGCGCTGTCCAGGCCGCCGGAGAGGAACGTGCCCACCTCAACATCCGCCATGAGGTGCGCCTTCACGCTCTGCCGGAGCGCAGCTTCCATGGTGGCCGTGACGTCACGGTCCCGGCTTGGGCGTTTGAGCGGCGGCAACGGCGGGGACTGCACCGCCAGGGTGTGGCGCCCCTGCGGGTCAAACCGCACGCACGCGCCGGGCATCAACTTCTCCACGTGCTGCCGCGCGGACAATGGCGCCGGGATGAAACCCAGCGCGAGGTAGACATGCAGCGCGTCCACGTTCACGCCGCCTGCAAAACCGGCGTCCTCCAGCGCGTGCAACTCGCTGGCAAAGGCAGTCACCCCGTCCCGGTGAAAAACGTACAGCGGCTTGATGCCAAACGGGTCCCGGCACAACACCAGCGCGTTTCGCGTGAGGTCCAACAGGCCAAAGGCAAACATGCCGCGCAGACGTTGGAAAAACGCGGCACCGTACGCTTCATACCCGTGCAGCAGGATCTCCGCGTCACAGCGGCTTTTGAAGACGTGACCCTTCTGGCGCAGCTCTTCACGCAGCGCGGCGTGGTTGTAGATTTCTCCGTTGTAGGTGAGCCACAACGTTCCATCTTCGTTGGCCATGGGTTCTGAGCCGTCCGCGCTCAGGTCCACCACCGCCAGCCGCACGTGGCCCAATGCAGCGTGGACCATTTGCGTTTGTGTGACGGCAAGAGACCCGCCGCTGGCAAACGCATGGACGGTGCCCTGACCATCCGGCCCACGGTGGCGGATGGCGTTCATCATGCGCGTCAGGCGCTGCGCGTCCACCGGCGTGGACCGCGAATAAAAACCGGCAATGCCACACATGCGTGGCTCAAGTGTGACGTGTGCCGGGGCCCACCGGCAAGGTCAAAGACACGGCCCCAACCGGATGAGCCACGCGGCACCGGCGCCAGTGGACGGAAGGGTGAGGTCCAGCTGGGAGCCGGTGAACGTGCGGTTCTCATCCACCGCCGTCGCCAGTTGGACCAGCGGCTGGTCTTCGGTGTTGGAGATGGCCTGCGCGGTGACGTGGGCGCATCCAGCCAGCGCGCCGGGCATGGCCAGGATGTTCAGCTGCGGCGTCACCGCGGAGTCCGCGTGGTTTCCCACACCTACCACCAGGCTGTTGACGTCCACGCTGGCCACGCCGTCCAACGCCGCGCTGGGCGTCACTGCAACGCGCTGGCCGGCAAGATCACCGTACGCCTTGTGCGCCCACCACACCGAGCGCGGCTGCAATGTTGTTGGCGTCAACAAACCGCCCAGGGACGTGTCAAAACACTCATCATTCCAACAGCTGCGCTCCGCGTTTTCCACATTGGCGCGCTCCAGGTTGGCAAAGAACCAAAGAGCCACCCCGGGACGGTAGCGTTGGTCCAGCCCCATCCATTCATTGATCTGGAAGCGGTTCACAAAGCCGTTGGTGTAGTCCCGGATGGATTGCACATGCACCGGAATCTGGTCCGGTGGAGGGATGCCCGCCCATGGCCCAAACTCGTGCCAGGAGAGAATGTCCGGAACCACGCCGTTGGCCACGGCAAAGTTGAGAAACGCCTGCATGGCCGTAAGGTCAAAGAAGGATACGCTTGGGCCAACAATGACCGCGTCTGCATGGAGGGCGCGAACCTGGGCCACACCGCGCCGCCACGTCTCCAGAAACCGCGCGTCCGGCCAGGCGGCCGGCCAGGGCGTCAAATCCGGTTCATTCCAGATGTCATATTGGTAGCTCTGGCCCGCGGTGTCCGCGGCGTTGACCACGTCACGCACGTGTTGTTCCCACGCCGAATAGTCCCCGCCTTCTCCGGGCACGGGGTCACTGGTGAGTCCAATGACGCGCACAATGGTGGCGGTGCGCGCGCGCATGCGCGGGTAGGGATTGAGGCCGTCATAGAACGGCGCGGTGCGGAACATTTGCGGGCGCGTTGGGTCAATCAACGCGTCGGCCGGCGCAGCATCTGACAATCCAAACAAGAACCCGCTGGCGCGCCACGTGACCGGACCGTCCACGGTGGCAACGTCAACCACCAGGGTCTCTGATGGTGGTTGGGATGTGCTGTTGGAAGATGAGCCACCAGAAGACGCGCTTGTTGCGGGTGCACTGCTGGAAGACTGAGGCGAGGAAGATGCACTGCTGGCGGACGAACTGCTTGAAGCGACGGTGCTCGAAGAAACAGTGCTCGAAGCAACAGTGCTGGATGATGTCTGGGATGATGTTGTTGTGGACACTGCGCGGGATGAAGACGCGCTGGTTCCGGTGGCAGACGTTCCCGTGCTTGCTGAGGATGATACTGTGGTCGCGGAGGAAGACTGTGTTGTCGACGACGGCGGGCGACTGGAGCTGCTGACGCCAGCGCTGCTTGTCGTTGTTCCGCCGGAGGAACTGCTGCTGCTGGTGCTGTTGTTCGGCTGGGGACCGCACCCCACAGAGCCAACAAGGAACAACCCACCAAGACCCAGGCTTATGCGCATGGTGCCAACGTTAGCGCGTGTCGCATGGCCTGTCGCCCGGCCGCGCGGTGGATGCTGGAATCAGGCGCGGGGGGCCGCCACCTTCTTGAACCAGTCCAGCGTGAGCTTCACGGCGTCCATGTGAGGCACCGGTGGCGGCGGAGAAAACGCGCGGTCAAACTTTTCATGGTGGAACACGTAGTCCTGTTCCCACTGGTATTGCATCTCGGCCAGTTCTTTCATGATGGGCATGAACCAGCCCAACATGCGGGTCACCGGCGTGGGCAACACATTGGCGCGCGGCTTGTGCCCCGCGGCCTGGTAGACCAGCTCCAGAAGCTGCTGCTGGGTCAACGGTGGTGGACACGGAAGGTGCCAGACCTGTCCAAGTGCGTCGTCACGCTCGCCCAATGTCACCAGCCCGCGGGCAAAATCATCCGCATAGATGAAGCTGTGCTGAACATTGAGCTTGCCGAACAGGTTGGCCTTCTTTCCCGCCAGCGCGGCGGGAAACACCTGGTCACCCCAGATGGTGGTGGCCGCCGCACGTGGCCCGTAGAAGTCCGGGCCGCGTCCCAGCGCCACGCGCACCTTGCCCGCGCGGTGCGCATCCAGCAGCTCCTGGTTGAGACGTGCGCGCAGCTCTCCTTTGCGCGAACACGGATTCCACGGCGTCTCCTCGGTCATGGCGGCGGTGGCCTTGCCGTACACATAGACGTTCTCCGCGCTGATGAACGCGGCACCCGTGCGCGCTGCACCGTCCAACAAGCCCGCCTGCAACTTGGGAAACAGGTCTGGCCATTGGGTGTACGGCGGTGCTGCGCAATTGAAGATGGCCCGCGCACCGTTTGCCACGTTGGCCACGGCTGCACCGTCGCTGGCGTCCGCCGTTACCGCGGTGGCGCCCGCCGGCAGTTCACCGCGCCCACTGCGGCTGGCCACGCGCACGGTGTGCCCGCGGGCCACCAGTTCCGACGCCACGGAATACCCGAGCGCACCCGCGCCAAACACGACAAACGTCTGTGAGGTCATGCCCGCACCCGTACCTTGGATGGTCCGCGTTGCGCCAGCACGTGCTGCTGGACCCGTTGGGTGCAGCGCGGTACGGACACAGAAGGACCCAAACGTATGTTCATCACTCCAACCGGCTGCAAAGTGACGTCATTGCTGGCCCTCACCGCGTGTCTGGCGGCCGGGTGCCCGCGTTCCCCGCCTTCCACCGTGGATGCAAGCGTGGATGTGCTGGTGCCGTGCGTGACGCCGGACGCGGGCCCGCCCGATGACACCAACCCGCCGCTGGATGGCTTCTTTCCGGATGAAACACACACGGTGTCTGGGGCCATCCGAACCGCGCATGTCTATGTTCCGCAACGCGCAGCGGGAGAGCGGCGCCCGCTGGTGGTGCTGTTGCATGGCAATGGTGGCTCCTCGGACCAGTTGTTGGGCCGTCCCAGCGGGGCCGCGCCGCACAAGGTGTGGCTGGACATTGCCGCGCGTGAGCGGCTGTTCCTGGTGGTGCCCAACGGGACGCCTGGACCCACCGGTGAACGCGGCTTCAATGATTGCCGCGCTGATGCGGACACCAACCCGTCCACAGACGACGCAGCGTTCATCCTGTCCTTGGTGGAACAGCAGATATCCAGAGGCGCGGACCCTGGCCGCATCTACGCCACCGGATTGTCCAATGGCGGTGCCATGGCGTTGCGCCTTGCGGTGGAGCACGCGTGCCGTTTCGCTGCGGTGGCGCCGGTGGCGGCGTTGATGCCCGCGTCCTCGGAGTGTGAGACGCCAAGGCATCCCATTGCGCTGTTCTTCATCCACGGCACCACCGATCCCATCAGCCCGTTTGAGGGCGGACCGGTGGGTGGGGAGGCGTTGGAGGGACGTGGCACGGTGTTGAGTGCACGGGAGAGCGTAGACACCTGGCGGCGCATCAACGGCGTCACCGCGCCGGAGGTGGAGACGCAGTTGTCGGATCTTTCCGCGGAGGACAATTCCACCGCAACGCTGGTGGCGGCTGCCGTGGAAACCTGGCCGGCGGTGCGTTTGTTGCGCGTCAACGCCGGTGGTCACACCGAGCCAAGCATCCAGGAGCGCTACAACGCGTTCTTCCAGCTGGTGGTGGGACGCCAGAATGCTGACGTGGAGACGGCGGAGCTGGTGTGGAGCTTTTTTGCCACGCAGGTCCGGCCGTGACCCTGCCCTGCTTGAAAATGTGGACCACTGCTGGGACACACAACGCATGACCGTGGCTCTGGATATGAGTTTGGTGCAGGTGTCCCTGGCGGGCCGTCCGGTCCTTCGGGACATCACCCTGACGCTGGCCTCAGGGCAGACCCACGTGGTGTTGGGGCTCAGTGGCTGCGGAAAGTCCACCCTGCTGCGGGCCATCACGGGATTGGTCCCGCTGCATTCCGGGAGCATCCAGGTGCTTGGCCGCCAAGTGTGCGCGCCGGAGCAGAGCAACATCAACAGCGCATTGGGTTATGTCATCCAGGACGGTGGCCTGTTCCCGCACCTGACGGTGGAAGCCAACATGCAGCTTCCAGCCGTGTTGCGTCGCCACACGCGGGCCACCATGAACCAACGCACCCGCCAGTTGATGACGCTGCTGCAGCTGGACGCCGCATTGCTGGAACGGTTTCCGTCCCAACTCAGCGGCGGACAACGCCAGCGCGTGGCCCTGGCGCGCGCACTCATGCTGGACCCGCAGTTGCTGTTGCTGGATGAACCTCTTGCGGCCCTGGACCCGTTGACCCGCAGTGACCTGCAACAGGAGCTGCGCGTCTTGTTCCAATCCCTGGGAAAAACGGTGGTGTGGGTCACCCATGACCTTGCCGAAGCGGCGTTTCTTGGTCACACCGTGACGTTGTTGCACCAGGGCGTGGTGGAACAGCACGGCAGCTTCAGCGCGTTGGTGGGCGCGCCCGCAACGCCGTTTGTGCAGCGCTTTGTGGGTTCCCAACGCCTGTTGCATGCGTTGGAGGTGCCCACATGAAGCGCATCTGTCTGGCGGCGTGTTTTGGCCTGTGCGCCGCCACCGCGTTGGCCCAGCCCAAGCCCATTGTTGTGGGCTCGTTGCTGGACACCGAAGGAAACCTGCTGGCGGAGATTTTCTCCCAGGTGCTGGAAGCCACCGGCGAAGCCCCGGTGAAACGCCGTTTCTCCCTGGGCCACACCGGCATTGTGCTGGCCGCGTTGGAGCAGGGAGAAATCCATGTGTTGCCGGAATATTCGGGCACCGTGGCCAATGTCATCCTCAAACGCCCGGAGCTCACCAGTTTCCCGGAGATAGCCAGCCAGGCGCAGGCGCTGGGTTATGTGCTGGGTGCCCCGCTGGGCTTCAACAACACCTACGCGCTGGGGATGACGCGGGCCCGGGCCACGGAACTCAAACTGAGAAGTGTGGGGGACCTCCAGCGGGCCCCCCAGCTCAAAGGTGGCTTTTCGCCAGAATTCCTGGCCAGCCCCTACGGCCTGCCCGGCGTGCAAAAAACATATGGGTTCACCCTGACGCAAACCACCAGCCTGGAACACAGCGTGGCCTATGACGCGCTCACCGCCGGCGCCATTGACGTCACCGACCTCTACACCACCGATGCGCGCATTGCCCGGCTGGACCTGGTGGCCCTGGAAGACGACCGTAATTTTTTTGTGGCGTACCTGGGCCTGGCCCTGGTGAAGAAGGAATTTGTGCAAAACTACCCGCGCTCCTGGGCTGCATTGCAGCGCCTTGCGGGGACCTTGCCCCAACAACGCATGGTGGCGCTCAACGCGCAGGTGGAACTTGACCATCAACCGGTGGCGGTGGTGGCGCGCATGTTCCTGCAGCAGGCGCTCCCGGACCTGGCCCGCACCTCCCCTGTTGCCACCGGTGCCAGCACGCGCCCTGCGTTGGGCAGCCTCACGTTGGAGCACCTGTGGCTGGTGTTGGTGGCGCTGCTCATGAGCGTGGGGCTGGGCGTCCCCTTGGGCATCCTGGGCAGCCGGTCACGCGCGCTGGGGCAGGTGGTGGTGGGTGTTTCCGGCGTCATCCAGACGCTCCCCACCGTGGCCCTGCTGGTGGTGCTCATTCCGTTGACGGGCATTGGCGCGTGGCCGGCGCTTCTGGCGCTGTTTCTGTACGGGCTGTTTCCGGTGGTGCGTGGCACCATTGTGGGCCTGGCAGGCGTGGACTTGAGGCTGCTGGAGGTTTGTGACGTCATGGGCATGCCCCGGCGGGACCGCCTGTGGAGGGTGGAGCTGCCACTGGCCAGCCCGGCCATTCTCAACGGAATCAAACTCACCGCGGTCACCAACGTGGGCACCGCCACCCTGGCCGCGTTGATTGGCGGTGGTGGCTACGGGTCCCTCATCATCCAGGGACTGGGCATCAATGACATGACGCTGGTGATGTGGGGCGCGGTTCCCTCGGCGTTGATGGCCCTGGCGGTTCACGCCGTGGGTGAAGCGTTGGACCGGGTGTTGTTGCCGCGCGGGCTGCGGGTGGTGCGCGCGCCTCAGAGTTAGAAATCCCGTCCGGAAATCAGTCGTATTTCTACAACAGCTCTCTTGCGTGGCTGCGCCACACACTACTTCTTCTTCCCCTTCTTCTTGCCCTTCGCCCGTTTCCCCCCCGCGGCTTTTTCCTCGGGTTCTGCCGTGGCGTCGGCGGTGGGCTCCGGGGCCGGTGGCGGCACCGGCGCGGCGGCTTCCGCAGGGGGTGGGTTTGCGTCCGCCCCGTCGGACGCTGCGGGCGGCGCACTTTCGGCTGCTGGTGCGGGAGACGCTGACGGCGCGGGCGCTGGGTCCGCCGGTGGTACCGCGTTGTCTTGAGCGGGCGGCGGCGGTGACGTTGACGGTGTTGACGCTGCTGGTGCTGCCTGTTCTTTTGCGGCCTTTTCCTTGGGGGCTTCCTCCACGTCGTCCACAAACATGGGCCGGTCCATGTAAACCAACCCCAACCCAGAACCGATAAGACCGGCAGCCGCTGCCAGGTTGAGACAACCAAATGCCCAGACCAGGACGCCGGCACCGTACAGGATAAGCAGCGGGAAACCGGCCAGGCAGGCCAGACCACCAACTGCCAGCGGAATGAACCCAATCCCCACAAGCGCGCCACCAAAATAGGTCTTGCCTCCGCGCTCACTCATCTTCTGTGGCGGGCCGTCATCCTCTTCTTCCTGTTCTTTCTTGTGGCTCTTCTTCTTCTTCTTCTTGGGCTGGTCGCCGTTGTCTTGCGTTGCGTTGTCTTGCGGCGTGTTGGCCTGCGTGCCCGTGGTTGCTCCATCTGCCGGCGGGGGCGCGGCTGCGCCGGGTGGCGCATCAGGTGCGGCCGGTGGTGCAGCCTGGGGTGGTGGCTCGGGTGCCGCGGCCTCAAGGACCACCGGCGTTCCCCGGACCTCAACGCAGGCACGGCGGTAGATGACATTGCTGCCAAACATCACCGAGAAGCCGGACGGCATGGCCTCCACGTTGATGAGTGCGTTGTACGGTTCACCCGCAACATCCAGCGCCTGTTCGTAGGCGTGCTGGAGGTTGCCCGGGTCGGATTCGCTGGCAAAAAACAGGCTGGTGCAGGCCTGGCCAGAAACCTTTGGTTTGCCCTTTTCGCCTTTGATCTTGAGGGCCCGTCCAGCCACCACGGGGATCTTTCCCATGTGGATGGTTTGCACGCAGCCGGACCACAACAGCGCGCCAAGAAGGACGGTCACCGGCGCCAGGATGCGGGCGTTCATTGCGCACCTTCGGTGTTCACGCGCACGGCAACGCCGCGGGCACCAAAACAATGCGAATACGCCGTAAACGTCTCGGTGATTTCACAATCGGCCAGGGCGTTGTAGAGCTCCCCCGGTTTGCGTTGTTCACGCCGGTTGGCGCGGTCCACAGCGTCCTGGACGGCAACATCCGGAAAGGCACCGCTGCCAAAGGTGATGCCAAAAATGCTGATGAGGCAGGACTCGCCGCCCACCTCCGGGCCACGGGCTTCAATGGGAACGGTTGGACTTCCCATCATCCCCAGGCGGTATGCACAACCGCTGGCCAACATGGTGAGCACAACAACCGCTACAGCCTTCCGCATGAACGCCCCCTGGGTTTCAAACAACGGACCACGCCGGGCGACACCGCTGCAATGGACGGATGTCGACGGGGGCTGAAGGCTGCGGCGGGTTGGGCGTGAGCGGACACGCACCCACAGCGCCGCACCCCGGCTCAAAGGCGTCATGCGCACGGCAGGGTGCTATCCACGGGAGACCGCAGGTCACCGTGGAGCTGGCGACGATGCACAAGAACCTTGGGTTGGCGTGGCTTTGTCTGGGTGGCGTGCTGGTGTTGGCGGGGTGTCCCAATTGTGCCCCCACAAGTCCGGCGGACGCGGGCATGGCCACACCAGACGGAGGAAGCGCCACGCTGGATGCGTCTTCACCGCTGGATGCGTCTTCACCGCTGGATGCGTCTTCACCGCCGGATGCGTCCTCACCGCCGGATGCGTCGTCAGCGCCGGATGCGTCCTCACCGCCGGATGCGTCGTCAGCGCCAGATGCGTCTTCACCGCCGGATGCGTCTTCACCGCCGGATGCGTCTTCACCGCC